>JAEEGL013159499.1_pt1 | contig 42365 bp, 40 predicted proteins | sample 9134231 | NCBI WGS metagenome assembly JAEEGL01 (sample SAMN16246548, study PRJNA631951) | gut metagenome | biome: gut microbiome; feature: rumen; material: fiber-attached | host: Bos | place: Iran: Karaj | collected 2018-10 | reverse complement strand
TGATCATATATGACCGTAAGTGACCGTAGCTGTCATTTGGGACTTCGCGATGTTGTACCTTTGCACTCGCAAACGAACTCCAAGGAGTTTCCGGCTGCAACCCATGGACTTTGGCGCCACATCCACGGGATGTCAGACGGATTTCCATAGGATGTTGGACGTGCTCTTTGACTTGGTCAGAACAAAACACCATACTTCGTACTGAAAAACCTGTTCATTGCTGCTTGCCTTAAAGTATTCTCTATAGAGATTGAACACAAAGGGACATGTGTTTTTGAGCGAGACGTTGTTTCTGTTTCTAATCATCTCAGAACACGGACATCTGATGCATGAGTATTAACTATTAAACTATCTACTGCGTATGAAAAAGATTCAGTACAGTGTCGCACTGATGAAGAACCCCATCCATGATGAAGATCCCGAGAAGGTGTATGCCAACATTCAGCAGACTGGCGTCGTTTCGCTCGACGAGCTGGCAGAGCACATCACCGAGCACAACAGTGTGTTCTCCAAGGGCATCATCGTCGGCATCCTCACCGAGCTGGGCGTGTGTATGCGTGAACTTATCCTTCAGGGCTACCTCGTGGTCCTTGGCGTCATCGGCAACTTTTCCCCAAGCATCAAGAGCTCGGGGGCGCTCACTCTAACATCACTGACTTCATAGTGAAGTTTGCTCCCGGACCGTGATGATAGGCTATAGCTGCATCACAGTGGAATGTTCGCTGTAAGAGAGATTTCTAAATCTGGAACATGGTATCTTTCTCCAAATAGCGGCATATACAAAATCCTCTATGCGTTGTGATGGAACGTGATTCCAGACTAAAAGTGGATGGATTGAAGCGTCCGAAATGGGTGGGGATGCTCCATTTTCGCCAATAACGATTAAACAGAATAAACTCCCTAAAGTCTTCTAAGAACCACCTCGAAAGCCTCAGCATAATTGCAACCACTTTGGCCTCCTCGGTATAAGGCAAGGCCTTCGATGGCCTCCTTACTACGTGGGTGGGGGTATGGACGCATCACGCCATGGTACATCGACAATGCTTTGACTTTAGCATCTAAACCAACTTTTCCTACTTCAACAAAGCAGTTGGGAATAAATCGGTTCATTGCCGAGTTAACGCTCCACTCTGTTGACGATGGTACTTCCATATACCACAATTCCTTGACAGGTTTCACTTCCGGTTTTCGCTGGAACAACCGCACTGCCTCTTGACAGGCCATTGAAGTCTGCATATGATCATTGTTGGTGTCGGATGTGTGATGGGTTATAATAATGTCTGGGTTACTGTCAAGGATAGCTTTCTCAATAAACTGCACTAACTGAAGGTGAGGAACGTTGTTCATCTCAATATTGGGGAACGCTCCCACGTATTTTTTCCGAACGCCCAAATAGGCCATACACGCATTCAGTTCAGCATGTAGAATCTTATCCTCGGGACGGGAAGCTCTTGCTTTAACTTCCCCACACAAAATGCACACATCTACTTCGTCATTACTTGACCATTTGTAGATGCTTGCTCCACAGCCTAACACTTCATCGTCAGGGTGTGCTACTACGATTAAATACTTCATAATGATATTAATTTTATGGGTAATATTTATACTTTTGTAGTTACTCAGTCATAGACACCTGACTGAGTAGTTATCAGCTGATTACAGGGACGTGACGATAATCGGGTAGTTACTTGATTGCTGTTGCTTTGTGCGTGGCCTGAAATACGGGGTTTGTAGCTAACATGAGACTACGATTGTTACTTCATTTCATGCAAAGTGAAACTTCATTTTTTGACGCAATCTGAAAAAGCAAAATATCACTTTCTACCCTATACATTGCAATTTCTATTTCTTGATAAATGTTGAACAGTCTCTATACTTTCAACTATTCATGGTCCTGAACGGCCACAAAGACTTAAAAACCAGATAAGTCTTGTTGCTCTTGCCAAACACGAGCCAGAGCATGTAATACCCGCATATCACAATCCATCGGGGGAACCATAGCACATGATTAGCACGGCCAGAGTCTTTTTCAGTCTTAATCATATCATTGATATCCAGCAGTTCTGGATCCTTAATGAAATGGATGGTATTATCAACCTCCTTGTCAACCCAATCCACCATAGCATCTACAGCGCCAGTAATGTTCAGCACCTCAAACTTTTGGCCCTTACCAATCTTGTAGGCCCATTTGGGGAATTTCAGATAATAGCGTTTTTCTATATCGCGCTTTTTATCCGCCGTATATACCGGTGAGAATCTATATATGTTGTATCCAAACGACAATCCGCTGTGCTCAGCATTAGTCAAACAGGCTTGGCTACTACCTTCATTTGCACGATTGTTCCAGATCTTATAAATCTCCTTCAACCGTCCCTCAGCCATAGCCTTACTCTTGCCATAGTTCGATATGGGATTCAACTCCGTATCAGGGCCTATAACACCCCTTACGATACCAATAGCATCAACGGAGCTGATAAATAAAACAGGGACATTAAACATAGCGCAGGCCTCAAACAAATTCACTGAGCAATCTACATTCACCTTCTTTAATGTCTCCCATGTAACATCATTTATACTATGGGCCAATGCTGCCAAATGAATGCAACGATTTATCTTCTCATTCTCAAATAGCTTCGTAACGCCCTCTTTCACTGACAAATCCAGGGTTATCTGTCTAAATCCTTCAAGATTGTCATGAGATACTCGGCGATCCACACCTATCACAGTATGTCCCCTCTCAATCAGCCCCTTAACTACATATCCGCCAATCATCCCAGCAGACCCGGTAACAAGTATATTCATCGTTCAAATAAATCTTTAGTTCTACAGCTCTTAACTTTTAGCATTCATGCTGGCCTCTGCATCCTCAACCAATTCCTTAAGGATCCATTTACATACTTTTCCGCAGAGCGAATAAAAAATGCAAATCACGGTATATACAATCATCTTCAAATCATAGCATATGCCTGCTTTCTGTACATACACGTACTCCAGCTCCCTGCGTGTAGGATAAACCTTCTCCATGTATTCCTTCTCATCAGATATCTGCTCGCCGTAGATATAGTCATACAGCGCAGCAGGTCCACTCAACCCTACAGGAACCTTTGCCGCTTCATTCCACTTGCCATAGCGAAACAGGTCAAATTGATCTTTTGCCACAGGGCGCGGCCCTATGATCGACATGGTACCATTTAGGATATTAATGAGTTGGGGCAGTTCATCAATCTTGGTCTTGCGCATAAAATGCCCAAATGGAAATATCCTATCTTTATTAGGGCGCAATGAGGCCTCATTAGCTCCTTTTGCTACTCTCATAGAGCGGAACTTGTACATCCTAAACGGCCTATTTCCTTTTCCTATCCGATGAGCCGAATAATAGATGGGACCCCAATCACTTATTAGTATCCCGATTACGGCAATAAGGAATATCGGAGAAAGCACTATCAATGACAAAAGTGCCCCCGTAAAATCAAAACCTCTCTTTATTACGCTGTATATCATATCCGCCAAGTTTATTTTATCTGTGTTTGTCAGTCTGTTGTTCTGAACGGCCATAGAGCCTTAAAAACCAAGTAGTGTTTACTGAATAACATATATCTACCTGATATTGAAGTTTATATAACATTTTATTGTTTGTAGTTTAAGATATTTGTTGTACCTTTGCGGTGTTAAAACCTGAGTGAGATGAAGTTTACGTACACCTATGATAGAATGTCCTTTCCCTATGAGGTCTTTCACAACATATTCGCCAATCATCCCAGCAGATCCTGTCACAAGAACATTCATATTTCTACGATTCAAAGATTGTTCGTATTCTTCCTAATGATTCCTCTTTTTCATATCTTTTCTATAACTCAATATGTGTTCTATCGAATACGATAAGAATGGTAATGGATCTCTCCATGAAAACACATAATCATTATTGTGTCTGAAATCAAACCACGAAGGCTTTGACCTGAATCTTTCTGGTGATTTTAGCAACCACATAAAATCAGCTTGGAAATGCCTTAGAGCCACTCCCTCCTGAATTGAACTATCTTCTCTTTTCATTTCAACACCATGCGCAAAATCAAGCATGTCCCGTACAGTTTGAATACCTACGCAATTGCAAATCTTTATGCCAGCCGCTATTCTTCCATTAATCTCCATTACTTTTGCCTTATTATCCCTTGGGTCCATTATCAATCCCACATGTCCCATTCCAGACCAACCCAAAGATGCTAATAATTTTTCTGCACTCAATCTAATTTCAGGATTATTAATTGTCCTGATATAGCAACCAGGCCCTCCATCCACAGGGAATTGTCTGCACGATTGAACCAAAACACTAGAGATAGGCCTACTGTTCCTATCAAACATCAAATAAACGCCATAATGATAGTCGGTATGTGGGATGTATTCCTGTATCACATATTCTTCTACCTTTAAGCCCTCATTGATTAATTGCAGCAAATGGGCTTTACTTTTTGCAATTTTAAATCCTGCAGCACCACTTCCTTTACGGGGTTTACAGGCCAACGGGAAATTAACCTTCTCCAAGTATGAATCCAACGATTCCTCATCCATTTTAGTAATAGGACATGGGATTCCATTTTTCATACAAACTTCCATAGTAGCCTGTTTGTCATAGGCCTTTTCAAAGGCACTCTTTGGAGCACAAACAATTTTGACATCACCAGTTTCTCCTCTTTCCTGCATGTCAAGAAGCAGTTCCGTGTCATGTTCCAAAACTGGAATTATCACATCAAAATTATGCAAAGCTATTTCTTTCCTCAAGAAAGGTAGCAATAATACAGCATCCTCCCTAATACCCTCTATAAGAATTTTCCTTTTGGGATATCTAGAAACATATCCAACATCCAGTCTTGAGTCGTTCACCGTTGTGATTACGCAGCCCAATTCATGTAACTGTTTCAACAGAGTTGGTATCTGACGGCCATAACCATCAAGCAGCAACACTCTAAGTCCTTTGTATGTTTTTTCCATTCTTCTCCTTTTCAAATTCTATATACATCTTATCTGCTAAATCATTATCAACACCCTTTACCATATTTAATCCGTATCTATTAGGGAAATCATCAGAGTATGCTCTGGCTTTTTTTACATACTCATCAAAAGTACAGATAAATCTTGCGGGCACACCTGCATAAACAGAATTATCAGGAATATCCTTATTAACCAGACTATCTGCCCCAATGATGACATTGTTGCCTATTCTGGTATTGTAAAGGATACGAGTACCTGCACCAATAAAAACATTATTCATCACCTCAATGCAACCAATTTTCTCTATAAATCCCCCGCCAAATTTATGATTAAGCATATGATGAATGATGTCATGAGTAATAAACCCGACATTAGAAGCCACATTCACATTATCATGCAGATGTATCAAGTTGGAATAGAGTGGTAACTTACGTTTTTGAATAAAGCAATTATCACCGATGCTTCCATACAGATGATGCTTCTTTATAAAATTGGCCACAGCATAGCCATTTGGCATGAACTGTAAACAAAAAGAATAAAAAATACGCTTAATTTGATTCATATGGTATCTCTTTTTTTATAATTCAACATTTGCCCTTCTTGGTTCAAAGCAACAGCAAGGGCGCAATGCCACAATTCTCACGCCACTGGCTCGCTGGGGACCAATCTTTGCAAAAGTGGCCAAGACACTATGCTTTCCACCAAGTCCGAGAGGACCAGTTTTACTTGCATTCACCTTATCCGTGATTCTCTTCTCAAAGTCACTCTGTACACCAAAGTCACCTTTTGCCATTGCTTCCATCATCAGACAGGTAGCTTCATATTGACTTCTGCCAATACCAACAGCCAATGTACATGGGGAACATCCCAACTGGCTGACAGCAGGAATGGCACGACTGACGATCTCATCAATCACCACATCCACACTATGTTTGTGGAACACCCGCTGTGTGATACCACGAATAGCAGGACCACCACCAAGCATCATGATAGTCAGGCGAAGCACATCTTCATCCACAGGCTTAATCAAGATTGGTGAAGCATCCAAAGCACCACTATCCTCATTCAAGCCTCCACTCTGGTCAATACGTGCATAGTCATCCCCTTTGATAGCCATGGGACGACCAGGCAATTGGCGCAACCCCTGGCGCACGCCTTCCTTTATCTCTTCAAGCAAGGCTCCTGTTACACACTTATTGGGGCCAACTTCCAAAAACAGATGAGGAATACCTGTATCATCGCACAAGGGGCTATGCCTTTCTTCTGCCACAAGTGCATTATCTAACACTTGCTTCATCACCCAGCATGAACTCTCTATCTGTTCATCGGCAATTGCTTTGCGATACGCTTCCTTCTGGTCTTCACGAAAGGTGGAGCCTGCCTCGACTAAACAATTTGCAACTTTTTCTCTTATTGTCATAATGATTATATTCAATGCCTATACTTTAGAATGATTTTAATACACGTTACCTATGTTTTAGAAAAATCTTATCTGTTTGATGCCTATGTTTTAGAAATTTTCAGTATCATAGAGGTGAAGGCTCAGAAAGGAAAGTTTACCACCAATTTAATATATAGATTCGCCTTGCGCTGCGGCAATGATAGCCTGATAGTTATTCACTTTGATTCTGTACAATGCTTCCATGCTCAACTCAGGCCATGCTACGCACTCACGTTCCAAGGTCTGGCTTTCCAAGAGTGCTGTCACGGGTGGGATGATAGCAAACACAGCATTATTCTCTGCCAGCATCCTGACAGTCTCAGGCTTGATGGCACCTTTACCCAAATGCATCTTAATACCCCCCAACTTTGACAGTGTTTCAAAACTGCCCTCAATTTCCAATTTATTACTTGACGTTGGGCCTACACCAGCAGGACTCACGGCTGTATGAAATATCACACTGCCCTGTAAATCAATGCCACGTTCTTTCCAAGTGCCAGTCTCCAGTTCTTTGCAGATACGAGGGAGCACGGCATCACGGCCACAATAGATGTAGCCGGAAATCGAAACCACATCACCGACCCTTAATTGGCTGATTGCGTCTTCACTAAATGGTGTCGTTAATTCAATCATTTATTTTATTCTCCACTTGATAGGTTTATTAATTACTCTTCCATAGTCACATTTAAAGTGCACTTTTACATATCTCGATCTTTTGAGTTTTGAAGAAAAGGAAGAAACGTCAACATATCCATTCTTTATATTCTCATTCGACAAGTCAAAAACACCTTTAGTTGGTCTTCCACCCGTTGAAGTACAAAATTCAACAAAAACAGGAGTGGCATTTTCTGAATGAAACTTCACTATGTTCCTCTTTCGGTCAATACTGACTTTTGTATCTATTACCTTCCAGTAAGTGCAATCACTTCTTTTCTTTCCTTTCACAAGTCTGGCTTTATAATCACCATACGCCAAGTCTCTAAGTACAATATCCAAATTATTACCAACGTCTATCGTCTTATATAGTGCTGAATCTTTGTATATTTCTAATTCCTTATACCCTTTAGCAATGTTCAGGATTACACTATCGCCGACAACATAGCATGCTTTATCACCACGACTTGTACAAATATCGTCGTTATATTTAAAAGGTGTGAGCCGCTCATTACCAACTGCTACGAATTCTGTTAATGGATTATATCTAACTGAATCCAGATACTTGTATCGATACAGTTTCTTCCTCCTTTTCTTTCTAGTCAGCATCTGATCTAATTCACTACCAGATAAAATGACACGCCTACATCCAGAACGTACCGCCTCACATATTTCAATCTCTTCGGCTTTCCCATTTCTGGGATTTCTTTTGATGGCAGTCACCAACTGCACATGACCACCAGTGTTGAGCACATCTGCCAAACGGACACCTTTTGAAGACTGATCTTCCACCAACTGGAAATAATCAGAAGTTATGTAATCGTAAGCTTTCTGATATATTTTCATGTCTAAGGCATAATATGCAAGTCCACTGCATACCGTTCCATAATAGGCTCCACAGTTCTTACCATGATATGGTGGTTTACTAACATCTACCTTATAAATTACACTTTTGGGATTATGAATGGCGGTCATAAAGGTATGAAAGCTCACATCCATACCCACAAAGGCATGTTTCTCCTTCACCGAAGAATAGAAAACTCCTTTTACCTTTTCGCCCGCTTTATACGCTTTCGTAGGATTTACATAGATGCTATCCAACGTTGTAAACTCCAAATCTGTCATCTGGTATGCTCTTCGTATAGCATTCCAAGCTCCAGGACTGGGCACATCCGCTATCAATCCCTTCTTATCTGCAGGACTTGGACTACAAAAGACAATATTAGGAATAACAATAATCCACAAAAAAATGAATAATCGTCTCATCATCATTATTTTACCATTAAACTCATCAAATCATGAATGTTCTGGTGATGGTCTATCTCAAGTTTTGGCATATCTTTACGAACACCTTGACGGACATGAATATCCAAAAATAATGGCTTCATAGAATCCCGCACGCCTTTCAATGCAACTTGCAAGTCTTCCCTAACATCCACATGATGGCCTATCGTTTGACAACCGCAACCATCTGCCACTTCTGTCAAATTGACTACATAGCCTGCTGAAGGTTGGCCACCAACAGACTCATTTACCCCATTATTCAGAACTATATGAATCAGATTCTTTGGCTGATAGCGACCTATCGTAGCCAAGCTGCCCAAGTGCATCAAAGCTGCAGCATCACCATCAAAGACTACAATCTTTCTGTCCGGCTGGGCTATCGCTATTCCTAATGCTACTGAAGATACATGTCCCATAGAGCCTACATTCAGGAACTCATGCCCTTGGGCTATGCCGTGTAACTTTAACTGCTCGTGTAATTCACGTGTTGCCCGTCCTGTTGTTGCTAAATAGATAGCATCGTTACCAAAAATGTCTATCACGGCAGAAATTGCCTCTTCACGGTTCATCAAAGTACTCTTTGGATATTCCTGACTCTTCTCTTTCTTTGTCAGAATACCCTTCTTGGCTATCAAGGCTACAGGCGAAGAGATGTTTCTGGTCTTGTTAGCAGCCCATTTGAATTTCTCTATGACCGTCTCGTCATTGTCTAATATCTCGTAGGGGATGTCCATGTCTTTCATCAGCACGGGTGTCAGTTCGCCTTGCTTCTTATGTTGAGCATGATCACTGATAGCAGGATCTCCACGCCACCCAATGACCAAAACCATCGGAATACCATAGACAGACTCATGAGCCAGCGACAGCAAAGGATTGGTAGCATTGCCTATACCTGAGTTCTGCATATATACTAAAGGGATATTGCCCGTGGCCATATAGTGCCCCGCAGCTATGGCAATGGCATTACCCTCATTGGCAGCCATCACATGCTGCCCGTCGGGGATGTTCTTCACCATATAAAGGCAGAAGTCGTTCAGCAATGAATCGGGAACTCCTGTAAAGAAATCAACTCCCATAGCATATAATGCAACAAACAATTCTTTCTGATTTACCATATTACATTAAAATTTGGTTCATTTGCCTTTGTTAACTCATCAAATATGTTTCTTGCCTTTTCTTCAGAAAGTCCCACATGGGCTGCCATAGAAAGGAATTTGTCATAATTCTCCTCAAAGGTCAATGGATTCTCTGGTTCGCCTTTTGGATACTCTACTCTCTCAGAGAGTTCTCTTCCATCCTTAAATATTATATCTACGATAGCTACACGTTTGTCTGGCACGAGTTTACTCAGTTCTTCATCTGGGATAACATCTACTCGTTGTGTCAGATTAAGTATCGTTTTATCACTAACATATGGTTCAGCAAACTCAGCAATTCCCGCTTTTCCTGTTAAAAGTGCAATAGCCACACTATATGGAATACTCATACGGGCAGATGCTTCGCCATGAATATCTTTGAAATCGTGTTTACCTATTACTCCTTTATAAGTTGTTACATTCACCTTCTTTATCTGATCAAAAACGAACCCTCCAGCATTGCGAATCCTAAAACAAGCCTCAATCTCTGGATGTGTATGTCTGCACGATGCGTAGGGCTTCTGGTATATTTTTTCAAGATAGAGATAATCTCTGTTTCCTGTTAGTATATCTTCATTGTAGGATGATGCCATCATCTTCAAGAAACCTGTATCACCATCCAAAGGCTCTGAGGGGCCATCAAATCCTGCTTTTGCCATAATTGCTGACATATAACCATTCAAAGCCGCCTTGGCACAATTGTATGGTTTCAGCTGTGAGACATCTTCCAACACTTTCAAACTTCCACATGCAGATATACAAGCGGCAGAAAATGCATTCTTAACAGTCTGGTCTTCCCACCCTAACATAACAGCTATTCCAACAGCAACACCTAATGTACAACAAGTAGCTGTAGGGTGATAACCTGCACTATAATGATAAGGTTGCATGGCACTGGCTATACGAATACTTGTTTCATATCCACAAACTGCTCCTCTCAAAAAATCACACCATTTCACATTCCACTCAATGGCGATTGGTATTAATGCTGAAAACAATGGTGCGCTTGGATGGACGACACCATAACGGACGCCATCATCCAATTCCAAGAAATGAGCACTTAAGCCGTTGATGAATATGGCATCAGTAAGAGTACAGGAACAATTATGACCTATAGGTTTGGAGGTGCCTATACTTTTCTGTATAGTTAAGATTGCTTTCTCTTGATCCCTTATGTCTGTAGCACCGGCTAAAGTAACACCCACCGTGTCGGCGAGATAGGTTCTCACCAGTTTTTCTACATCCTCAGAATAAATCATTCTACGGATGCGATAAATATTTTCCAGAAATCTGTCTGTAAGATTCATCTTCAGATAAACTTAAAATAAGCAGGACTGTCAGGCTTAGCAATCTCCCATGCGGCATCCAATGCCTCAAGGATGGACTGCGGTAACTCACCTTTCTTGGCTGCTTCCATATTCTGTACCATGTGCGTAATCTTAGAGGCACCGAGCAGAATACCATCACCTTTTGTGGCATCCATCATGGAATGATTACACAGCCAACGGTAGGCAGCTTCCACCATAGGAATACCCTCTGCCTCACAAGCCTTACGTATTTCATCCACCGCATCGAAATAACTCTGTTTCCAATAGCGCTTACGATAACTCTCTAAACGGGCGAAACGACCAGGTTCCGGAGTGTCCTCAAAATGCTGGTGTTTGCCGGTCAGCATGCCACCAGCTAAAGGGTTGAAGGCATAGAAACGCATACCTAAAGCACGGATAGCAGGAAACAGTTCCGGTTCCACATTACGGCACAGGGCATTATACATACCTTGGTACACAGAAGGTTTCGGGCAGCCATACTTCTCGCACTTATGCCAAATGTCAACCACCTGCCATGCTGGATAATTGCTCAGACCCAGTTCCTTGACCTTACCTTGCTCATAGAGTTCAGCAACCGTTTCCAATGCTTCATCAATAGGAGTTTTGCCATCAGGAAAATGGAAATAGAGCAGATCCACCTGGTCACGGTTCATCCGCTTCAACGACTCGTTGAACTCCATCAAGATGGTCTCGCGATCCAGCTTTCCCGTAATACGTGGATGAACTTTCGTGGCCAAATAGTAGCCAGAGAGGTTCGGGAGTATATCTCCCAAATACCTCTCTGTATCACCACCATTATAAACGTAGGCAGTATCCAGTTCGTTAAAACCTGATTCCAGAAAACTTTGGGCCATCTCACGGCTGGCTTCCAAATCCAACTGTGGCCCAAAATTCATCGTACCCAGTACTATCTTCATCCTAAAACAAGTTTAAGCACTTCGTCCTCAGTCTTTACGACACCATAAACCTCGGCACGCTTAACGATTTTCTCTGCCCAACGATGATGTGGGCCAATCTCATTCATCTTGCCACCGCCCTCACTCTTGATGACGCCACCCGAAGTGTTCAGTATCTGCACGGCATCGTTATATTCCTCCTCGACGACCGTAAACATTGCGTTCACGAACTTAGCATGTGTCGGGTGGATGATGGTCTTGCCTACGAAACCATTGGCGCGGTCAATCAGCACTTCTTTTAACAGGCCGTCAATCGCAGGATTTACGATATCCTGACCCTTAACGAGCGCATTGTGGAAGTTACGCTTTATCAACTCGTCGATGTCATCATCGTTATAAGCTCGGAAATACTCCCAAACAGCCGCAGAGATGCAATAGTCGCAATAGCGGTTGAAGAAATTCACGACATCCGACAAGGCATCTCTCACAGGCATGATATCAAAAACCGTTGAAGTAATACCACGACGCACGCCGAAGAGTGAAGACATGTCTGTACCGCCCACACGGATATTCAGAATCAAGTCCTTATATGGTTCCAGAATATTGCGCAGGAGCAATAATTCCTGACAACGGCTCTCGACGAAAGCCACTTCTGGACCTTCTAGAATGGGCATGCCGTAAAGAATAACCCCCAAACGGCTATTAACCTCCACCAAAGTACGTAGTACGCCAAGCGCATTCTTACTGTTGAATTTAGGGAAGTTGAAACCTGTCAGTACAGATGCCTGTTTCTTGGTCATCCGAGCTGAGAAGCTCTTAAACTGCTCCGGATTGCGGACACGTACGAAAATCAGGGGGATATCATTGTGTGTCAACCTGCCAGCCTCAATCTCTTCAGCAAAGAAATCCATTGTATCGAGGATGTTCTGTTCTGCCTTAGGCAAATCCTCTTCCTTGATGGCATCTTCGCAGCACATCACAAAGGATGTGACAGGAAGTTCGTGCTTCACAATCTTCTCACGGATATCCTTGGTGCCTGGCATGTAGAGTGTGGCACCTAAACAATACTGCAAAGTGTCACGATCAGTATATTTGTTGAACTCAATCGGAGCCTTCACAAACTGAAACTCCTTATTATAAGCATGTTGTCTCATATCGCTTTTCACTTCTTTGGCGAAGCCACTGCATCAGGATAATACGTATCAATCACTCTCTTCACCAGTGCGACTTGCTTTGCGCGCTTCTTTGCATCGGCCTCTGTAGTATCCCAACTATGGGTGGCAGCCACGCTTCCGCCAGTCTTCAGATAAATAGGTGCCGCCACACGGATAAACTCAGGCACCTCATAATGGCGGATAAAACCACCTGTGCTCTTTGGATTCTCGGTATGGATATCAATGGGGATGTCAATAGCGGCACGAATGGCGCTGAGCATCTGTAGCTGGATGTCACGCACGGGATTAAACGAGTTGGCACCAATCTCCTGCAGCATCTTTGCAGAACAGGGATTACCATGGCCTGTATGTGCACTTACCTTGAATTTCACGTCTGCTGGCAGATATCCGTCACGACGCATCTGGTTCATCAACCACAGCTGGCCTTCGTCATATACCATGAAAGAACGCACACCTAACTTAGCAGCACGCTTGATGTCTTCCACAGCACGAATCACTTGCTCCTGACCACGAAGACGATAGCCCATGCGTACACCCTCAGGGGTATTCACAGAGGCACTGGTGTCTACCGTGGCACGGGGGCCGGTAGCGAGTAGCAACTCCACATTCCATCTCTGGGCATACTCCAACATCTGCTCTATCTCGTTGTCGAGCAATCTCATGATGCCCTGTGTCTGAGTGACGCGGTGAATCTCAATTTCGTAACTATCCAATGCTTCTAACAAAGCCTTCATAGGGCCAGGTCCTTGAATGCCAGGAACCTCGAATCGATACTGTCCACCATCCTCGAAACGTTTCTCTGAGGTCGGCAGGTCATACAGGTCGCCAGCGGGCATGCCTATACTTTTCAAATAATCTCTTGTTTCTTGCATGACTATTGTATTTTACTATTATACTTTCGATTTTTGAATTTTATAACAAAAGGTATAAGATATATCCATTTCAATATTTTATATCGTCCAAATGCTTTGGGATAGGCATGAAGTGATTTCAAATCTGCCATATAACGATTAAACTTATCCGTAGGAAGATGACAAGCATTAAATAACATAATAAAAGCCTTCTGATTACGAACCCACTTTATATTATTAAGACAGTCCAAAGGCATATTCCCTACAATCTCTTTGTTTTCTATAATTGAGGTCAACTTACGGATAAACAACATCATATTGTCTACGTATCTTTCTCTCTGTTCTACCCTTCCTGTCAGATGTATCAGACTCTGAGAATTCTGAACATAAAAATACACTTCAACATCCACAGATGCTACAGGTCCGACAGCCAAAATCGCATCAATTAGGAAACAGCTATCCTCATTCATAATCATATCTGAAGGAAACGAAAGACGGGCACTCTCAATAAACTGACGACTAATGATAAACTGCCATACACCAGTCGTAATCTTATCCTTGAATGGAAGTGCAAAAAAATCTTTTCCTGATGAATAAACATTCACATGATCAAAGTTCCTCAGAGGATTCTTCGGTTTCTCGCCCTCAGGAATTCGACGTATTTGATGGAAAAGCATATCCACTTTTCGAGAATGTGCAATCTCACATAATCCACCTAAAACATTTTCTGCAATAAAATCATCACTATCACAGAAAAAGATATATTCTCCTTGAGCAGCCTTAATTCCTGTATTACGCGCGCCACCAGGCCCAGAATTCTCCTGTCGGATATATCTGATATTAGTATATCTAGCAGCATACGCCTTCAAGACTTTCGGCTCATTCTTCGACCCATCATCCACAACGATGATCTCATATTCTTCTGGTGGCAAATCCTGTTGCAGCAAGGAATCTAGCATCCTACCGATCCACTTATCTGCATTATAATATGGAATAACAACACTTAATTTCATAAAAATCAACATTCTATCTATTTTATCTACCTCCTGTTAACAGATTGCAAAGAGCAGGCAGCTTATGCTTCAGCAACAAGTATAATAGCATACAGATGATTATGGTTATAGAAGGAACTATTATATATGCCAAAAACAAGACATATTGATTGTTGGGTAGATGTAACGTTGAAAAGATGAGAGTAGCAATTCTCTTTATAATAAGAAAATGAAAGGCATAGACAATGAAACTACAATCAACAAGAAACTTATTCACTTTTACTTTTCCCGATTCTAACAGCCAAGCAGCAATTTGTACAATAGAAAAAACGCCCACTAAAATACTTGCATAAAACACAGAAGGATGATTATAAATAGCATCAATAACTATCAATAGTGCCCATAGTAAGGGGGCATATCTAAATCTTCGCATTTCGTCGATCATATTTAGTTTATTAACGCCAAGGTACCCCCCCCATGAAAAGAAAAATAGGGCAGTAATAAAATAGTAACCATCAAGAGATACAATGCCGGTCTTTGTACTATACCATAAAAGTCCAGGAACCATAAGGAACCAAAGACCCATTTTTTTTAAAAGATAATATATCAAAGGAGAAACAATAGCCATTATCATTAAATCTCGTATATACCACATCGGCACATCTATAGGATAAGCGTCTTTGTTAGAAGCATTTAATAAGACAAACAAACCATTGTAATTATCACAATAGAAAAAGGTATTAAACAAGCGAGGTATAGAGAAATGAAACTCAACATTCTTCGAAGAAATAGACGCTATCAGTTTTATAATGATTGCAATTAGGTTCCACAAAAAATAAGGAACGGCTAAAGTTTTTATTCTCTTCCTTATTTTATCAAGGTATATCTCTTTGTTAAATTCATCCTCCTTGAAAAAGAAAAAACCGGAAATGATAAAAAAGAGTGGCACAGTAGTATGTGCAAGGGCATGGCTAAATAGGAATACGATATATTTTATCACCCCTACATCATCTCCTTTTAAGTCATACATAACACCATTAACAGTAAATCCCTTTTCAATTAGGTTGAAATGCCCTAATACAACTAATACTATTAAAGGAAATTTCAGGAATGCAATTGTGTCTGACAAAAGACTATTGACATTATTTTTCATTTTTTACTATTGAAAACTTTAATAAAGGAAAGCAAGTATCAACTTTTATTTTCCAACAAGTTTTCGAAACCTCTCGTATCCATCGCCTCCAAGAATATGTCCAAGAATAATATTCAACCAGGGGAAACGAGTGTTAGACTGTTTTATCTTCATCAGTAATTCTGCGTCATAATACTCTTTCTGATCTGTAAAGTCAAGAAAAGAAAGCTGCCTTTGGAACTCTGTGTTCATCCTACTGATATATTCATCGCCATTCCCAAGAACAAACCTTATCTTGTCTCTATTGAAGATAGCATTATCTATACACTTTTCAATGGATAGATCTGGAGAAGAAGCATACATGTTTTTTTCTTTTGGCATATAATCCAATCCTGTAACACCTAATGGTTCGCCATTTAAAGGATTAACTTTTACAGTAGGTATTTTTTCTTTGTATGTAGCAGTAGCGGCTCCCGCGGTTGAAACAAAAACATCAATCTTACTGGCAAAAGACCGTGGAATAGGATACACATCCCCCGTCATTACTGTGTGGATGTTTGAAACACTACTTAACTTTTTCCTAATAACTTCTTTTCTGCCTCTCTCAATTGAGTCTCCAATCATCACAACGTTGAACCGTTTCTCTGGACGGTTGCGGGCGTATGAACAGAACCCCTCAACTATGGCTGGAACACAGGGCTTAACAAGTCTGCCAATGCTACCAAGCGTATAGTCGGCTTTTTCGTCCAACAATTTAGTATAAGGGTCGTCGCAGTCATCAAATACATTGTTACATACAGCAGATATCTTCACATCATCACGGAGTTCTACAGAATCGTCACCGAGCATTTGACGAACAGAATCTTTAACAATTCCTGCTAGCTCATGACGATTGTATTTAAACCATAAATATTTTTTTGCTCCATCATCATATTTGTGTTCTTCCTGAAGCGGGAACGCCAAATGTCGAGCCTTAATACGGGATGCAACCATTTCTGCCCATAAACACGAAGGTAGATAGACAGACTCCAAAACACACTCTTCATCATTACAATCCCTTATGTCACTGACAATACGATTAACGACCTTTTCAACAGTCCTTCTGGTAAAGCACGAAGGAGCACAATACAATTCGGTATAGATATATCTCTCAAAAATTTTAAGATCATTGATGAGTATAGAGCCATGCTGTCCACTAAAAATCAAGACCCGCCATCCTTGACTCTCCAAGAAATTCTTCTTATTATACAAATATTGCTCAGCCCCCCCAATATTTATTATCCGCCTTGTAAAAAATATATATGTTTTCATCTTACTATCAGTACATTTGTGAATTTGATTTATTCAGTATTTGATTTGACAATAATGGTAACATTAAGAATAACATACTGCCAATAGCCGGAGTGAAAACACCTTTTGTAATACAAAAAAACATAAAAAGCATAGCAATAACGAATATTTGCAACCTCTCATTACTATCATTATCATATAACGACAGGATATATTTATAACTTAACCTTAAAGAATTGAAAATGAAGAAACCTCCTATTAATCCATACTTTGCAAACGAATCAAAAAAGCTGGAATGTTGGCCTACGCCCATGTGAGCGTTTGAAACTGGAGGAGCTCCTATACCAAATAAAAAATTAACAGGGTTGGCTAACCAGGTATTTACACTTTCCATCCATAGCATTGCTCTTGCACTGAGTGTATCTTCACCTTCACTAGCTATAGAACTATCAGCATCAAGCAGCAAAATAATCCGGCTTAGTACCCTTTCACTTGATATCATAGATTTCAACATATTGATAATGGAATCAACAAGTAAATCTTGAAATAATAAAACGAAAATAAGGAAATATAGAGAAATGAGGACTAAGTTCGTAAAACTTTTCGTTCTTTTGGTATAAAGAAGCAAAATCACAGACAATATAAAAAATATGATAATAGAAGCCTTAGCACAAAAAAACAATATAAATACGGCAGTCAAAATTGAACAAGCCAGCATTGCTCTTTTCATAACGATACTTTCTATATTTAAGAAAGCGAAGAAACAAATAGTGAAGAAAAAGTAAATACCATTATACCAAACGGACGCCCCGATATTTCCTATTCCTTCCATTTCATCGGTTAGAATATTTCTATTGACATATACTAATAGTTCTGGGTGCAAAATACACAAACGAATATTGTCTGCAATGTTAATAGAAACTATAACTAAAATCAGCCCTATCATCCAATTCAACTGTTTCTGATTTGAAAAAGACTCTACAAAAAGGGGCATTAATAAGATAGGTATAAAGAATAAAATATCCTGAAAAATGGATATGTTACTTGCTGTAGAAATATGTAGAATCTTATAAAAAAGGACCATTAATATAAATGCACCAGCATTGATGATAAGAGAAATGTTCCTGCGAAAACATTCAGATACGGAATATTGAAAAATAACAAATAGGGAGTATAGAGCCACAGCCAAATAAAGGTATATAGATCTTAATATTGGCGTAAACCCCAATGCTGTAATTAACAAAACTAACAGGCCAATTTTTATAACATTATTCATCAGTTGTCGTTTTATAACAATTCATTTATACACTATTTCCCAGCAAGTATAGGTGCAAATTTATTAATTAATATACACAGCAGACTTGATAGTAATAGTGTTCCTATTGTAGTAATGGTTAACATCACAACCTCTGGTGCTTGAATATATCTAAACAAAACTTTAAAACAAACAATTATTGGTTTGTGGACGACAAAAACAATGAGTGTATTCTGTCCTACAAAGGACAACCACTTGTAACCACGCCTATTGAGTAACTCAATAAAAATGGAAAAGAAAAGGAGCATCATCGTACCACAGACTGCCGTCAGTGCAAACAGTAACGGATTGCCATATTGTGCACTTTTCATCATAATATATCCGCCTAAGGGATTGTTAAGATGATATGTCTGAACACTTAAAAAAAATAATAAAAACAATAAAAAGGAAGTGATTAAACCTATAGGAGTATGAGATTGGAAATAGAGATACAACCCCTTTATGTATTTCCTAAGAATGTTCCCCAGCATCAAAAAGGAAAAGGACACAAAGGCTACATCAATACCCCAAGGATAGCCAATCTTCAGATGGGGCAGGAAACACCCTATAGCAAATGCCATGGCCATCAGCAATAATTTATAGACTAACCTTTTAGACATACCTGTTTTAACAAACAAATAGAAAAGCATTAATGACAAAAACATAACAGGCAGAAACCATAAACTTGTCAAGGTTCCCGAACGGGCTGTCGTCCAATAACTGCCATAGATTATCATAAGAATATTTAATACTGACAATTTGGTATATAGTAATGCCCAAATAAAATATGGCAGTATCAGTCTATGTATTTTGTTCTTTAAAATTTCTTTAAGAGAAAAATTCTCCCTCACGTTGAGCACTAAACCAGTACAGAAGAAGAATAATGGCATAATGAAAGAGAAAATCCATGCTTTTACAGAATCGTTGGCAAAATTAACATGTCCCATGATAACCAAGATTATGGCAAAAGCTTTTACATAGTCTATATACAATATACGACCTTTATTCATGTATGTGATTATTTATCTAATAAATACTTGATAACTTCGGTTAAAGCCGAGCTGGAAACACCATTTGTGTGTGGAAGAAAAACCAGATCAACTCCGATTTTTTCCAAATCCTTCCCTGTCTGTTCCCACCTTGCATTTCCTTTCCAATCATCACCTATAAAGATTACATCAAAATGAAAATTCTTATGAGCCTCTATTTTATCTAATGTGGTCACAATGTAACTTTGTTCAACACCTTTAATGTTTCGGAGAATTTCTGCACGCTCACACTCGTTTATGATAGGCTTCTTATGCTTATATTCTTCAACCAGTTTGTCAGAGTTCACCCCCACTATCAAGTGTTCACACAATTCCCTTGCATTTTTAATTAAGTTCAGATGCCCAATATGGAACATATCAAACGTTCCCTGAGTATAACCAACTTTGTATTTTTTCATTTCTTTTTATGTTTGGAAACTTGATCTATTATTAATTTGTTTATATATGAATATGACTCTGTCTTTAATAATTTTGAGACCAGAACATATGATATTACTCCCACGAAGCACTGTATAACCAACATCGGGAAATAGCCTACAGGCATCATCGTAACCGACAACACCAATGCTCCCATAATGAGACCAACAATAAGATTCTCGCCTAAATCACGGAGTTGTTCCATGAAGCCATAATTAAGGATGTCTTTATTAGGCCAAATATTAATGAGGGTTGATATGACATTGAATCCAACGTAACTCCAAGCAATGGCTTCAACACCAAAAGGCATGGCAATAAATAGTAACACAAGTCCGATGCCCTTTTTTAGCAGGTCGAGCTTAAGCAGAAGAGCACTCCGCCCACTGGCTCTTATCACAGAAGTGTTAATGACTTGCAAAGGTCTAAGCAAATAGGCAAAACAACCAATCTGAAGAAAAACTACACAAGGGAGCCATTTCTCTGTCAGCAAAACGAGTACCAGTGGCTTAGCAATAGCAAATAAGAAGCACATAATACCGCAAATAATAAATGTTGAGGTCTTTATGACTCGCTGAGTTATTGACTTCATCATCTTTTGGTCATCATTACAATTAGACAACGCAGGGAAGAGAACACCACTGATGGTGGGTTCTATTAATTTCATACCAAAGTGAGGGAAATTCACCCCTCGATTGTAAAAGGCAAGATCTGAACGAGAATACTGCTTGGCAATGACCAGACTGCGAATCTGACTAAAGAGAGTGTCCACCAATCCGACAGCAAGAATTTTCCAACCATAATCATAAATAGCTTTTAGTCGTTTGAAGGAGAACATCCATTTCGGTCTCCATTTGGCCATGAACCAAAGAGTGATTGTATTGAAGAATGCGTTGCTGAGATACTGAGCCACCAATGCCCAAACGCCAAAACCTGTATATGCCATAATAATACCGACAACCCCTGACAATACCGTTCCAATAAGTGTAGCATAGAAAAAAAGCCGGAAACGCATGGCTTTTGCTACGTAGGCGTGTTGCACAGAATTGACTGCTGCGATAGGCATACGCAATGCCATCACCTTAATCAAAATGTCTAATTCCTCTCTTCCATAAAAGAACTGACTGATGTAGGGTGAACAGACATAAACAACGGCATAGAGCACAAGTGAAAAAGTGATGCCGAAATAGAAACAGGTAGAAAAATCCAAATCATCGGACTTCTTGTTTACAACCAATGAGTTGCCAAAACCGTATGTCACAAAGACATCCAGAATTAGCATGAGTACCGTCAGCAGGGCAACAGTTCCAAACTCCTCTGGCATCAGAATTCTGGCCAGAATAATCTGAACCACAAAACTAATGCCCTGGGCGGCTCCACGCTCAGCGAATTTAAATATAAAGCCTGAAAGCGTTTTTTGCTTTAAATCCTTCATCAAAAATACTACTTGGACAGAGGAACAAAACCATCTTCACCAAATTTCTTCTTAAAGCCATCGTGTTTAGGCGATTTGCCGTAAAACATTTTCTTGCTGAAGTCTGGCTCTGGATATTTCGAAAAATCGAAAAGATATTCAGGAAGTTCTTTCTCAATCTTCTTTACATCTTCAGCAAACTGGGGGAAACGCTTGAATACCTGAGTGTTTGCAATGGACAAAGCAGGGTCAAACACGCTTTTAGGGCGTGGATTCTCTGGTAGATTTAAGAACTTACATAATTTTGGCATCGTCTGGTCATACTCATACACCATGTCCTCAAATCTGACAAACATCACCCTGGGATGAGGTTGAAGGTATGGTCTGTCTTTACGCACAGCCCGATAATAGATGATAAAATCCTCAACCGTATCAATAGGGAAGAAATGCTGGCTCCCCATCAATTTCGTCTTTCCAAACACATAGAGATCTCGGGGATCTCTATCCACAACAACAGCATACGGATCCTTGAAGAATGGGAAACATGCCTGAGGGTTGCTGCCTGGAAAGGGCTGGTCTAATGCTATCACTTTTTCTTGATCCAATCCCATTCCCTTGAGCAGTTCATCAACATGTTTTTGAGCAGCCTCATAGAAATTGTCAGGCATAACTGATAGTCTTACTTCATTAAGAGGCCATCCCTGCCATCTACGACCTTTCTTCCTCTCGTATTCTGGCACAATCTTCTTCAGATAAAACTTGCGCAGAATATTCTCAGGACTATATCGAAATGTATTCTTGCTTTTTCCTCTATCCCAATACCATTTTGTCATGGTTACAGCATCAATAAATTTCTTTGCTGATGCTTCAAAGATTTCAGAAGACAGGCCGTGACTCTTGTATGAGCGTTTCCTTTTATTTACCATCTCCAGAAATCTACTGATGCCGGAGATAGAATCTCCTGTCCTACCATGAGGATGCATCAACCTATGCTCCAAGTCTACCAGGCTATCAATACCTGATACATAAGTGAACTCCAAATCGTCCTTGACAGTCACGTCATCAAATTCCTTTAAAAAGTCAGTCACAACACTTGAACCTGTTGCACCGAAACCACATGCACCTATAATCATTTATTCCTGATATTATATAATCTGTTAAAGATTTTATACAAGTCAAAACTATTCTTTTTTATCTCATTGATTATTATGTCACACTCTTCATGAGTTAATCCTCCATACATAGCAAGTCCACGAAACTTCTCTTCCAGTTCTTCTTGAGTCAGCGGATTCTCTGGTTCTCCCTTGGGGTACAAGCAAGCAGCCTCATGCTCATTACCATCTTTCATAAAAATAGTAACTCTTGCCCCTCTTACAGCGGGCGATTGCGCAGTAAGGTTCTCGTCCTCAACAACTCTCACCTTCTGTGTCAGATTCTTTATCCAATAATCATTCAGATTATCCTCATTGTAATCTGCATATCCGCAACTTCCTTTCACGATAGCTAATGCTACAGCAAATGGTGTACTGAGTTTGGCAGAACTTATGCCTCGAATATCTGTATGGTCATGGCTACCCACGGCCAATTTATAGGTATGCACCTCTATCTTTTCTATTTGATCAGGCTGTAGATGAAGGTCTTTCCTCATACCAAGTGCGGCATCAATGGCTGGATGGCTATGGCGGCAGGCAGCATGCACTTTCTGATAAATACCTTCTATACAATAGCCATCATTGCTGAAGTCAGTCAGGAACTCTGGATGTGGTGTATCAGTCAATGCAGCCAAGAACCCTCGTTTGCCGCCAAGAATATCCTCTGGGCCGGGCAGAGCCAGTTTCCCGATCTGTGCTGCCAGTAAGCCATCGTATGCAGCTCGTGCGGTATTGTAGGGCTTCAATTCTGATGCCTGTTCTTGTATTTCCAAAACACCAGCGGCACTGCTTACAGCACAAGCGAGAGTAGATTTCAACTGCTCTTTATTGTAATTGCAAGCAAAGGCGATTCCCATTGCAGATCCGATGGTCCCGCAAGTTCCTGAAACGTGATAACCCCTAACTTTATGACCAGGCTGTAATGCACGTGCACATCTCACTGCCACCTCATACCCCATAATGATTCCACGAAGTACATCGTCAGATTTCAAGTCCTCTTTCTTTGCCACCTCAAGTACGGCGGAGACAATGGAAGCGCCAAGGTGGATCATCCCATGACGATGCCCATCGTCAAGCTCCAGAACATGGGCACAGAATGCATAAATGAATACATCACTCAGCGAAGCATTCACCAACTCTGGGTGCCTCTCTGCAATGTATCGCATACCACCAACAGTCACACCCAAGTAATCCAACAGGCATTTGTGCGTTTGTAGCAAGACAGGTTGAGATATTACTTGAGATTTATCCTCAAGCCCGTCTAAAAAGCAATCTGTAATGTTCATTAATTATGCAGATAAAAGGGAGAAAACATTATTTCTTCTTTTCTGACATCATCTTATTGAAATCTTCCACGGATCTTTGCAAATGTTTAGGACTAATATACGATTCTATCTTTTCTTCATCGCATTGTTTGACAAACGAATTATCTGCCACACACAGGGAAAAGTCCGGGAGGTCTCTTTTTACAATGGCCCCACCTCCAATTACACATTTGTTACCCACTACAACCCTGTTGTGAACCAAAGCACTCAGACCCACGAAACAACAATCGCTAAAATAATCATGTCCCCCTACAATGGCGTTTGCAATAAAACAATTATGATTACCAATTACCGAATAATGTCCAATAAAACATTTCACCCGTAAGACATTATCATCTCCAATATGGACACCATATCCTATATGTGCAAAATCATGGATCCAATTGCCCTCCCCAATATCGTTGGTATAAACCAGCGCATGTGGAGAAATAAGATTGGCAAACTTATAGCCATCCCCTTTCAGCAGATCGAAAATCTTTTTTCTTTCTCTGTTCAGATAATTGTACCAAGACACGGTGGAAAACAACTTCACGTCTTCTTTATCAATATACTTATCTAATTCTTCGATTGGGAAAACAGGCCTACCCAAGAAAACGGGTTCTTTAATATATGCTTTGTTGACAGTAAAGCCTATCACATCAAATAATTGATACCGCTCGACAAAATCCAAGGTTTCTGCCGCAAGACTACTTGTGCCAACTAACACTAATTTTTCCATTAATAATCTCCTGTTTTAAATCTTTTACAATATGTTAACTCCTATGTATGCTTGACTTCCTCCCTTTCCTCAAATTCTTCGGAATATAAACCTAATACAGACTGTTCATATTATAACAGTCTTTTGTTTTTAATCTTATCAATATCTCCTCGTTCAAAAGCTGCAATGTTGACCATCGCGTCATGCATCATCTGATGAAAAGCCTCATAAGAGAGTCCTCCTATATGGGGAGTCAGTATTACATTGTCAAGTTCAGCCAACTTATAGTCTTCTTTGATGGGCTCTTCATAGTGGGTGTCAATACCTGCGGCCTTGATATGTCCTGAAATCATTGCATCATACAAAGCGTCTGGATTAATTAACTTACCACGGGCTGTGTTGATGATTATAGATCCTTGTTTCATCAGGCATATCGTATTTGCGTTGAGCGCTTCAAGATTTTCTGTAACCATCGGACAATGAAGGGTAAGAATATCCACTTGCGGAAGCAACTCCATGAATGAGTTACAATAGGTTAACCCAAGTTCTGTTTCTTCAGCCTCAGAACGTCTGACCACATCGGTATAGATTACATGTACACCGAAAGGGCGAAGCATGGAGGCCACCATCTGCCCTACATGACCCATGCCCACAATGCCCACTGTCTTACCAAACAATTCTGATGTAGATACGCCTGATACTTGTTTCTTCCATATTCCCTTGTGTACTTGTTCGTTGATTTGAGGAAGTCTCTTCAGTGTTGCCAAAATAAGCATCAAAGTATGCTCAGCCACACTCCGTGAATTTACTCCTGCATTGACATAGACAGGGATGCCTCTCTTTTTTATCTCCTCTTTGTCAAGCATATCGGTTCCTACGCCTGTCCGCTGGATCATTTTCAGATTCTTGGCGGCATCAAGCACGGCTTTGTCTATTGGGAGACGGCCACTAACCAAGAAATAGTCGGCATCAGCTGCTTCTTTTACCAATTGTTGATACGACAGCTCATCCAAGGTTTTGACAAAAAAACCGTCGGGACAAGCCTTTTGAAGAATCTCTAAAGGAAGTCCTGTATATCTTGCTGTGTGCAATATCTTGGGCATAACTAACTGAAAATTATCCGTTATTACAAATTATCGATAATAGTATTGTTTTCATTAAAAAGTGCATAACATCACACTTAGCCTGCAAGATCTGATAAGCGTAGTATCATATTCTCTCCTGTAGTATCTATGACTCTAACAGTATCCATACAATACTGCACTCTCTCGTTTAACTCTCCAATAGAGGATGCTTCTACCACAAATGATCCTACACGGTTGCTGCTTCGCAAATCACCATCTATCACATCACCTTTGTTCTTTGTTGTGAAAACCTCCTTTACGATGCCTTCTGCTTTCAATGCCTCCATTCCATCTATATGGTCGAAGGTACAAGGCTTTGAATAAAGAAGGCATGTGCGATAAATTCGCTTTGGTACATGGAAGTTGGTATTGATTTTCTCTCCAAGAAAGGAATCTATAGCCGCCTCTACAGCATCGAAGCCGACAAAGTTCTTGATTATGTAGTAGCTCAATCCACCACCCACACGTGGCGCAAGCTCCAGTACATTCACCTCGTCGCCAGATACGATAGCCTGATAAAAAAATGGGGTGTTACGAAGTCCAAATCCTTTGGCGATGTTTATTGCTATCTGTTTCAGTTTTGGCAGTACCCTGACTGGGACTTGTGCCGGAACAATGGAGCCAAAAGAATTTAAAACAGATTCATTGCTTCTGGCAGCCTTGACCTTACTGCGAGTCATTACCACGTCAGCTCTATCTTCCATAGCCACACAATCCACTTGGATCTCATCACCAGCACAAAAACCTTCAATGATAGCCTCAGCTGTTTGACTCAACTTGATAGCCTCTTCAACGAAAAGCTTTGCCTCGTCTATGGAATCTGCACGATGGACTCCCTTAGAACTATTACAGTCAACAGGTTTAACTACACAGGGAAAAAAAACTTCTTTCCAATTAATATCTTCAACATTCCGAGCAAGAACGAAGGATGATGATGGAATGTCAAACTCTTTCATTCGATTTTTCATCAATCCCTTATTAGTTACATATAGAGATGTCTTATAACTATAAGGATGAGGAAAATTCAATTGTTCTGCGACATAACAGCATACGCTGTTGGCTTGGTCGATGCAAGTGCTGATAACCAGGTTTGCACAACGTTCTTGTGCGATAGCTAAGACCTGTTCCTTATCCAATGTACTGGCTTGAACATGTTCATCAGCTACATGTTTAGCAGGAGGATTGGACAAATAATCCACCAATATTACATAATAGCCTCGCTCATGCAATTTGTTGACCAATAATACATGTGGAGTGGTCCCGCCTAATACTATGGCAACAGGTTTCTCCATTTTTATGGGAATTTGTTGTTTCTTACTTTATATGATGACATAATCATATTGAAAATCAAAGCCATCATAATTGATATTGTCAGCACAAAAATCGGCTTCAAATACAGGAATAAGCCATTATATGATAATCCAACTATTTTATAAACTTCATCCAAGCTATGCCATACAGCTGGATGCAGAATATATACTAACATAGAACAGTCGCGACCCAATCTTTGAATAGCGCCTTCATGACAGGTTGGATTCTTTACTCCATAAACAAACAGGGCAAATACCTGCGGGATAGTGACTATATTCACGCCAAAATCACGTCCCATAATCAAGCGCTCAACCCAACAAAGTAGCGTTGTAACAGTAATGATCAGTAGCAGTACTTTATTGGAGATACATATCTTGTCTTGATTTTCATTTATCCAATGGCCTAACATAAAAAAGGGGAATGCTTCTATGAGCCAATTGCGGTAAATCATATTGGGTATATGTATTCCAAATAGATGTGCTCCTTGTGCGAGAATGATATACACTACAAACAAAATAGCAGCCAATATATAGGAAAACTTTCTCAGATTGAAGCATTCTAATAATCCATAAAAAATGTAGGCATATAATAATGCAAAGAGGAACCAATATTGGCCAGCTATTATATACGGCTTGTTAAAAACTACCCAGTTGAAGAGGTTACGCCAGGTAATGGTAAGGTCTTGATTATGGAAAACCTGTTGTTGAAGAAGAACGAAAGCAAGATAGAACAAAGATGCGTAAAATGTGATTTTTGCGACATGAACTACCTTCTTTCCAATTATTTGAAAAACACCCCTCTCAGACTGAGAAGATGCACCATTCACATCTGGAAATTGAGTTATCGAACGAAAACAAAAATAGCCAGACACCATAAAGAAGAATGGTACACAGAAACGGCTGACGGCCTGTACTGCTGTACCCATTATGCCAGGAAACTCGCAGTGCATAAAGACCACAAAGATACACGCAAATCCCTTTATGAAGTCAAGGAAATAATTATACTTCATTCTCCTTAATTATCAGGACACTTTTAATTATAAGGTGAAATCAACAGCCAGAGGCATTCTGGAATAATCCATGATATCGTCCATAGGGAGTATTAAGTCATTACCATCCCCATCATACGCATGATAATACTCTTTGATATAAGTGAGTATCCGTTCAATATCCTCTCTTCTTTCCAATTTCAGGTGTAAACCTAAAACCTTTTGAGCGCTTGTCCCGTCTTTACCAATCTTGTCACCCACATTTTTCATAGGTGAAAGTCTGATGATTTCCGGCATTTTTTGCAATTCTTCCATTCCTTCAATCCAGGCAATCTTTGCCTCTTTACCAAGAAGGTAGAGATGACAATAGACATGCTTAAAACAAGGGTTTTCCTTATCTGAAATGTCAAAGTCGGCCATTTTACCTGTTATGGCAAAATGAATCAGCTGATCAAGAGAACTGATACCATTTTCTGCTTTACTATAAGTGTAATGCTGCCCTCCGGTAAGTCTATGCCCCATTTCCATTACATAGAAATCATAGCCATCAGTAAAGAACTGAAGGGAAAGAAGACCATTCTGAACGCCAAGGTTCTTATACATCTTGCAGACTTTCTCATTCATCGTCTTCAAATACCGATTTAAATGCTTTGAAGGATAAATACTCAAACAAGTTACAGAACCACCATCAGCTGATTTATGTACATAGCGGTCATTAAAGGTTGAAAGAGACAATTCGCCATCTTGAATAGTATATGAGGCAGATACACTGTCTGTTTCCATATACTCCTCTATAATCACTTGCTTCTTCTCCGAGAAAGAGAAAGCATAGTCAAGACTACTCTGGAAATCTTCCGTCTTTGTACAAAGAATCACTCCACGTGAGCCGCTATTGTCAACAGGTTTGATAATAACCTTATGCCTCTCATCGATGGTACTTGGATTAAAGGTGGACAAATCATATTCTTGTATCACTGGCACATCATTGTCACGGCACAATTGTTTGAATCTGCTTTTATCCATTGTGAGTTCAAACACCTCCTTAGTAGCATAACAAGGAAGTCCAGTCAACTCGCAAATGTGCTGATATGGTAATAACCAAGAATCGGTAAAACCTGTTATGATACCATCGATACCAAAATCCTTAATCTTTTGTACCAGGATATCATAATCCATCAAACTAACATTCCAATACTCGTCTGAAATCTGTTTGGCAGGAGCTTTCTCAATTGGATTCCAATCCGTTACTATAGTATAAACGCCTAATTCTTTGGCAGCTTTAACTATCTCACAAGAAACAGCATTGCTTCCCAGAATCAGTAGTTTTTTACCTTTAATAACAGCCATCTTTTTGTTTTTTAATAATTTATAATGTCAATGATACGATCCATTTCTGCTTTTCTATACCGCTGGTCAATCGGTAGTGGCTGCATCTGATATGCAAGAAGGTATTCTATATCATCTTTCGTAGTCCATTCCAACACATTTGGCCAGTAGCGGGCTACAAAGACTTTGTTCTCAATCAGTCTTTCGCGAAAGCCCTTGGTAGATGTAAGATAAGGATAAACCATTGGTACGGCATCATCTTCCAGTTGCAAGCCAAGATTATTCTGGTCGCCCAATGCTTCGTGTAACATCCTAAAGTTCACCCTACGTTTTTCAGCTATGGTTTTGTAATCAATACCCTGCATAATACGCTGCGTGAGTTTAGACATACGCTTAATAGGTTGATTTGACAAAGAATGGCTGAGTTCTTTAAAATCTCCATATCCAGCCTCTGCTCCCAAATCTATACTTTTATTCAAAAAAGTCATTCTATCCCATGAAACATCTTGTTCCAGTTCTTCATCTATTTCTTTATCGATGTATAGATAGGCTCCATCTGGCACTCCAAAGAACTTTCGACAAGTATAGAATGTATCTATTCCATCCAGAGCCTTAGCATAGAAAGCTTGAGTGTTGTCAACAATTAATTGCTTACCATACTTTACTGAAAGTTTTTCTACAGTGCGTTGTTTCAAACCATAATAGTTTACATAAAGCAAAGCATCACCAGTTTTTAACGTTAACCTGTCCTTAATCTCAAAGTTAATGTCTATATGATAGAACTCATAAGAAATGCCAAGTTTCTTAAAAGGTTCTAATACGACCTCACACGTGTAGTAAGGAAGATAAACCTTCTTATATCCTCGTGATTTCAGAATATACTCCAAGCAATTGCGACCAGTATTTAATCTGATAGCATCCTTGTGGTATTCCTCTCCATAGGGAAGTTCCAAACTGAAATATCCGCCTATTGGTTGCATTATTCTACGTTAACTTTTATGTATTGTGCAAGGCTCTTCAGTTTCCCGTTACATTCCTGTCGGTTTGAAAACCTCAAGAATATGGAGCCTATGGCATTATTGGCACCATGAAAAGCCTCGACCTGATCACCTATAGCCGGATAGACGGCTTCACTGATTACATGATTCTTTTGAAAGAATTCATCGTATGTGATACCCAGATAAGTTCCGGCTTTTAAAGAATGAATGATATCATTGACGTAACACCCATCATATTGGGGCATTGTTATAGTATGGGGCAATGGCTCACCTACCGCTTTCAACACCTCAGCCTCTATCAGGTCTATACCGGTGCCTATACGTTGGAGTTCAGCAATGCGGTTACCACCTGCACGGGGTGATACCTCCATAATATATGGCCTGCCATCCTTACACAAACGGCTCTCTACATTATAAAGACCTGTGCCACAATTAAGTAACTTCAACAACCTTTGTAGTTCACAGGTTAAATATTCCTGATGCTCCAACTTCATGGTTGAGGGCCAGATTTCCAATGCCGGAGTATAAGGATTAGCGGCATCCTTATCAAACAACTGGTCAGAATAATCAGCGTAAACCAACTTGCCATCAATACTAAAACAATCTGCACTTGACTGATAGCCATCCAATTCCAAGAAATCTTCAACAATAAAATGCCCATTATGTGATTCTTCTAAAGCATGTACGATAGCCTTTGGTAAATCATTGGGGGCATCTACTCTTGATACGCCTTTGCTTCCAGCAGAATCAACTGGCTTTACTATAACTGGCCAATTGAAATAATCCTCATCTTTTATGACATCCTCTGCATTAAAATAGCCTTTAGCATGAGGAGCATTGAAGCCATGTTCTGCAAGGAACTGGCGAAATCGTGATTTATCCTGAAAAATGCAAGCTGTTTCGTATGAGCAGGTAAAAGGTAATCCCATTTGCTCTGCCACGTATGATGCAGCGACAACACCCGGGTCAACTGCATACGAGAGAATTCCATCTATCTGCAAATCCTTTGCCAAAGTTAGAACTTTCTCCTTGTCTCTTTCAAGGATGCTCACGTTATGGTATTCATCAGAATACTTATGGGCTATATTATTTGGCAGATAGTCCACCGTAATAACATAGATGTCGTGCTTGTGGGCAGCCTCTATAGCCGGTAGTAAATAACGGATGCCTCCAAGGAGCATCAGTTTTTTCTTACTCATTATTTCACGAAATAGCTAAGGACTCGTTCTACGTCTTTTTCACTTAATTCATGATGCATAGGCAAGCAGATGACCTCATTGGCAACCTTAGTGGCAACCGGCAGATTCTCTGGTGCTGCACTGGGCAAACCACGATAGGTGCTGAAGGTGCTGATGAGCGGATAAAAATACCGGCGGCCAAGAACACCATCTGCCTTCATCTTGAAATAGAGTTCATCGCGTGTGCTGCCGTACTCCTCCGCATTGATGAAGATGGGGAAATAGCTATAGTTGTGGCGTACACCTGGTGTATCATCAAAGAAACGGATGCCGGGAACATCTCTTAAAGCCTCACGGTAGCGTTTGGCTACTTTCTGGCGGTTGGAGATTGCCTGATCTACTTGTTTCAAGTTTAATAGGCCGTATGCACTGCGTACCTCATCCATCTTGCTGTTGATGCCAGGGGCAACCACCGTTGTCTCTCCTGCAAAGCCGAAGTTCTTCAGATAGTCAATACGTTGCTTGGTCTGCTCGTCATGCATTACCAATGCCCCACCTTCAAGTGTATTATAAACCTTTGTGGCATGGAAACTAAGGGTTGACATGTCGCCGGCTTTCAACACACTTTCGCCATTCACCTCTACACCGAATGCGTGGGCAGCATCGTAGATGACCTTCAGGCCATACTTGTCTGCAATGGCTTGTATGGCTTCCATATCCACGGGTTTGCCATAGCAATGTACTGGCATGATAGCAGTAGTGTGAGGGGTTATGGCAGCCTCAATCTTGTTTGGATCGATACCGCAGGTTTCCTCCTCGATATCTACAAATACCGGTTTACATCCGTTCCACCAGATACTGTGGGTTGTAGCCACAAAGCTATATGGCGTGGTAATGACTTCACCTGTTATACGAAGTGCCTGTAAGGCTGTCAGTAAAGGGAGCGTTCCGTTAGTAAACAAGCTGATATATGGCACTTTCAGATAATCTGCGAGTGCCTTCTCCAACTGTTTATGGAAGCTTCCGTTGTTAGTAATCCATTTGTTTGCCCAGATTTCTTTCAACAATTCATTAAATTCATCGAGGTTGGGCAATAAGGGTGAAGTGACGGTAATTTTTTGATTATCCATGATTACTGATTACGTCTAAGTTTTATCGGGTATTTCTGAGCATTATTCCTCAATCTAACATGCTCTTTCACCTTAAAGAAATGCTTTTTCAGGTATCTTCTTCCACCTTTTCGAGGAAGTGGGGAGGGATGTAGGCGGTGGTTATGCCGGATTGCAGTCCTTTGATATGAATGACCACTCGCCTTTGGCGGGCAATACGGGCCACACGTCCGATTATGCCTTCGAAGGGGCCGGCGGTGACGCGCACCAACTCGTCGGAAACAAAACGGCAGGTGTTCATATCAACTTCCATCACATGCTCGTCGAGTATGGCAGTGGCCCTGACGAATGGTTCCATATCCCTGCTGCTGACAGTTAATGGAGGGTTATAGCCATTCTTATCTGTAACGAAATGGTTGTAATAGAATGTGGTATACTTCGACACGCAGGATTCACTGACATACTTTTCGGCCTCTTGCTTCGTCACGTATGCGAACAGAAGGTTCATGAAGGGAAGCAATCTCCGGCGCTTTTTGCCTGTTTCTTTGTCCCGGATGTCTTTCCATACCTTTGCCAGATAAACGTAAGCGCCTTCTTCAATGATGGCGTCTGCCACCGGCTGCGCCTGACCATATTTGATACGGAGAACATACCAATACTTATCTTTGCATGGTGTATACCTCACCGACACCCCTGTTTTTGAGCTTTTTGCTTCGGGGAAGGCAAAGGAGGCAAATCCTTTGCTGTTGTTGTCCTGGATACTAGCATTATCCAACGCGTTCATATCGGACTGTTTATCATAACCTGACTTTCTTATGAAAGCCACTCGCAGTTGCAAAACCTTTCGTTAAGACTTTTGTCAGCTTATAATTGTGGGGGCAAAGATACGCATTTTATTTCAAATACTCGATTAATTAGCGAGGATTATCATGGGTTTTGCAAAAAAAGGGACTCTTTTTACTAAAAATGTAACGAAAGCGAAGTGGAAGAATATTAATTTGAACGTGAATTCGGCGTAAGGATTATGCAAAAAGCCTGCTTCTGTCAATGATTTCCCGCAGCGCGACCTCTATATCATACAGGTCTGTGAATAGTTCTTTACAAAAGGACGTACCGTCTTCCACGATAGGACGTATCGTCTTCCACGATAGGACGTATCGGCGTTTACGTATATATGTCTCAGCGATTCCCACCTGTGTGACGATTCCATTCTGAAGGGACAAGTCGAACAAACTATAGTTCCTCCGATGACTAACTATAGTTCCACGCACGACCAACTATAGTTCCTCCGGCGACCGAGTATGGCTCCCCGCTTGACAAGGCTTGGATTGTGACATTTTGCGTCAACTTTCTGCATTTTCTTCCTTTTTTCTTTGTAATCTCATGCGTGAGTGAACTATAGTTACTCATTGCCGGATGCATGAGTTCAGAACTTGATGAGGATGCCGAGGAAGCCGGCGAGGATGCCGAGAAAGGTGCCGGCGAGGACCTGCCAGAGGGTGTGCTGTCGCAGGAGCATACGGCTGCTGCCGACAAGACCGCTGATGAGGATGCTGAAGGAGAGCCACCAAACTGGGTTGAAGGAGAAGATGAGGCTGTAGGCGAAGAGGGCGCCTGTTATGCCGCCGGCGCCGGCAGCGTGAATGGAGATCTTCCACCAGAGGTTAATAAACAGGCATAAGACTTGGATGATAAGAGAGCTGACGAGGATGCCGCCCATATAAAATGGAAGGTGGAAGCGGGTGAGCAAGTGGAGGGTGAAGCCGTAGAAGAGAAGGTGTATAAGGTAGGGGAAGGCTCTGTGTTGGCGCAGTCGCAGGTGCTGCAGCTTCAGTCCGTTCATCTGGCGCCAGATTCTGATGGTGAGTCGTGGCAGCAGCAAAGTCCCGAGTGCCACAATAATCAGTATCAGCGCCTTGAAGGTCATCGGCAGCAGACTCAGGTAGGTGAACATGAAAAGCGCCACGAAGCCCACCAGCGGGAAGTACTGAGGGCGGAAGATGTTGGAGAGGACGCGAGCGCCAAGGAGTAGAGTGCGGTTCATGTCTTTCTCAGTCGGGCTACAGGGATATTGAGTTGTTCGCGGTACTTAGCGATAGTCCTACGGGCTACGTCATATCCGCGGTTTTGGAGTTCCTGGGCGAGGGCGGCATCGGATAGGGGAGCGTGCTTGTCTTCTGTGTCCACAATCTCGCGGAGGGCTGCAAGGATACTGCGGACAGATACCTCATCGCCGTCTTGCAGCCGGGCGGCGGAGGTGAAGAACCAGCGGAGGGGATAGATGCCAAAGGGTGTCTGCACCCACTTACTATTGCTGACGCGGGATACGGTAGAGAGGTGTAGTCCCGTGCGGTTTGCCACGTCCTCAAGGGTCATGGGGCGAAGCAATGTCTCGTCGCCACTTTCGAAGAAGGGGTACTGCAGGTGTATGATGGCCTGCATGGTCGTCGTGAGCGTCTGCCAACGCTGCCGCATTGCTTCGATGAAGAGCTGTGCTTTCTCCACGCGGTCGCGGAGGTAAGTGACGCCGTCGCGCTCGGCGCGTGACAGCTGTTTGGGGTCGCGACCTTCGTAAGAGCTGAGGAAGTCGAGGTCGTCCTGGCTGACATGCAGCGGTGGCAGGTGGCCGTGGTTGAGGTTCAGGGTGAGGTGTCCGTAGGCATCTGGTTCTACGATGAAATCGGGCGTTATCTGCTGTAGGTTGCGCCCTACGGCTTCGCCCATGGAACTGCCGGGGCGCGGGTTGAGGCGATGTACTTCACGTCGCAGCCGGCTGACCTCACTGTCGCTGAGGTGCATGGCACGTTTTATGCGGTCCCATCGCTTGAGCATCAGGTTGTCGAACTGGGTGCTCAGCAGGGTGTATAGTTGTTGCTTGGTGGGTGACGTGTGGTCGGGGGAGTGTTCTACCTGCAGGAGCAGACACTCTTGAAGACTGCGTGCTCCCACTCCCGACGGTTCGAAGTTCTGTAGGATTCCGAGGATGTGTTCCAGCTCCTCGCGGGAAGTGGGGATGTTGTGGTAGACTTCCAACTCGTCCTGCAGTTGCTGGAGTGATACTCGCAGCAGTCCGTCGTCGTCCAGCGAGCCGATAAGGTAACGGAGTATTTCTTCTTCGTGTTCGCTGAGATGGAAGAATCCTATCTGCTCTTCAAGCTGGTCGTAGAAGGACTGTGTCTCCTGCGTCACCGCCTCAGTAATGCCATGTCGTGCGGCAGGAAGGTTGTCGGGGATATCGTCGGGAGTGCTGTAGTCTGCTGAGTAGTCGGAGGTGGTGGTGTCGGAGAATCCTGAGTCCTCGGAGTATTCTTCGCGGTCTGAGCCTTCGGTATAATCTGAGTACTCCGTACCGGCATAATCTTGGGACTCTGCCTTGTCTGCCTCTAAGGATACATTCTCCTTCAGTTCACGGTCCACTCGCTCATAGAGAGCTTCTATGGGCATTTCTGTCAACTCGCTCAGCAGCAGCTGCTGGGGCGAGAGGACTTGGTTCTGTGTCTGAACCTGAATGTGGACTTGTGAGGACGACATGGAGTCTACTTGTTTTTCCCGGCTCTGAGACCTTTTATGATGAACAGGGCGCCGATGAGGATGAAGGGAACAGAGAGCAACTGCCCCATATTCAGCAACATACCATTCTCGAAGTCCACCTGCACTTCCTTCGTGTACTCGATGAAGAATCGGAAGGTGAAGATGAGGAAGATGCACAGGCCGAAGAAGAATCCTGTGCCCACGCGGTCGGGACGGCGACGGTAGCACCACCATCCGAAGAGGAAAAAGACGAGATAGGCCAGTGCCTCGTAGAGCTGTCCCGGGTGGCGCGGCAGCTCATCGATGCGTTCGAAGATGAATGCCCAGGGCACATCGGTCGGCTTGCCGATAATCTCGGAGTTCATCAGATTGCCCAGGCGGATTGCTGCGGCACAAAGGGGAGTGACGATGGCAATATTGTCCACCACCAGCAAATAAGGCAACTTCACGTGACGGCTGTAGAGCCACAGCGCAAAGATGAATGCGATGGTGCCGCCGTGACTGGCCAGGCCCGTATATCCTGTGAAGTGCCAGGCACCGTCGGCCCCCTGCTTCATGGGAATGATCATCTCCAGCATGTGAGCGGGCGAGCTGAGGAAATAGTCGGGCTCATAGAACAGACAGTGTCCCAGACGGGCTCCGATGAGGATTCCGAGGAAGGAATAGAGGAACAGCGGGTCGAACTTCTGGTCGGGGATCTTCTGTTCTTTGAACAGGCGCTGCTCAAGCAGGAACACAAGCAGCAGGCCTATGCACCAGCAAAGCGAATACCAACGTACACCGAAGGGGCCGATGGAAAAAGCGATGACATCGGGGTTCCAGTGGATAAATAACAGTTCCATACTATACATTAAACCTAAAGTGCATGATATCGCCATCCTGAACGATGTAGTCCTTGCCTTCGACTCCCATCTTGCCTGCCTCGCGAACGGCAGCCTCGGAGCCGTAGTGGATATAGTCGTCGTACTTGATGACCTCAGCACGGATGAATCCTTTCTCAAAATCGGTGTGAATGACACCTGCACACTGCGGTGCCTTCCAGCCGCGACGGAACGTCCAGGCTTTCACTTCCATCTCGCCTGCGGTGATGAACGTCTGCAGTCCTAACAGCGAGTAAATGGCCTTTATGAGGCGGTCGCAGCCACTTTCGGTTAATCCCAAATCTTCGAGGAACATCTGTTTTTCCTCGTAGCTCTCCAGTTCCGCAATATCGGCCTCAGTTTGGGCGCTGATGATCAGGAGGGCAGCCTGCTCGTCTTTGATGGCCTCGCGCACAGCGTCCACGTAAGCATTGCCGGCGGCGGCAGAGGCATCATCAACATTGCAGACATAGAGTACGGGCTTGGTGGTCAGCAGGAAAAGGTTCTTGGCGGCAGCCTGTTCGTCCTCTGTCTCGAAGACAACGGTACGTGCGCTGCGCCCCTCAACGAGTGCAGCTTTGTAGGCTTCGAGCACGCTGAGTTCCAGCTTAGCCTGCTTGTCACCGCCTACGCGTGCTTGCTTTTCCACTCGTTGGATGCGGCTCTCTACGGTCTCGAGATCCTTCAGTTGCAATTCCGTGTCTATGATTTCCTTGTCGCGAACAGGATTAACACTGCCGTCGACATGTACGATGTTATCGTTATCGAAACAGCGGAGCACATGGATGATGGCATCGCACTCGCGGATATTACCCAGGAACTGATTGCCGAGGCCTTCACCTTTGGAGGCTCCCTTCACCAATCCGGCGATATCCACGATTTCGCAGGTGGCGGGAACAATGCGGCCGGGATGCACGAGTTCGGCTAACTTATTCAGTCGCTCATCAGGGACTGTGATTTGTCCCATTTGGGCATCGATGGTGCAGAATGGAAAATTCGCTGCCTGAGCCTTGGCGCTCGACAGACAATTGAAGAGGGTGCTCTTGCCCACGTTGGGCAGGCCTACTATACCAGCTTTCAGTGACACAATAGAATCAAATTAATTACACGTTAACAAATGAACACGTTAACACCTTAACGCGTCTGTTCTTGTTTGCGGCCGCAAAGGTACACATTTATGACGAGACAGCCGCCGTTGCGGGCGATTTTTGTGTGGTCAAAGGTGCTTTATGCCCTATATTTTGCTTAAAAAGTGGCATTTGGGCCTTCTTCCCACTCGCTTTCGGCCGTCATTCCGAATCCGATGTCACCCGATTCCGTGCTGCCGTCGAAGAAGTTTCCTGTATAGACCGTGATGGTGTTTCGGCGCACGGGCACACTATCGAACACACGTTCCATCAATGTATTGCCCGCAGCATCAACAGCCGTGATAGTCATCTTCAGAGTGCCTGTCTCATCACGAGGAATGGTATAGACCTCGAATTGTCTTTGTCCAGAGGCAACATCTAGCTTTGCTGTTTGAGTGCCACCATTAACAGACCCATAGGAGGTAAGGGCGCTCATGGTAGTGCAACCACCTGAATAAGAAAAATGTAATTGGCGGACGTCCTCAGGGATTTCTTTATCAATCAGCTGGAGACGGAACATAGCAACCACACGCTGGAGCTCTACGTCATGGGTGACTTTCTCGTCTGTAACCTCGAGTTCTGAGCAGTATAGAAAAGTGTCTTTAAGTCCTTTAAGAGTTATTTTTTCCAAAGAAGTGACGGTGCAGCCATCACCATTAAAGCCGATAATAGCAAAGGTATATGTGCCCGGAGTCAGGTTGAAAGCAGCAACACCGAAGTCTTTATCTCCCTGTTTTTGGGATACTAAGCGCATTTTCGTTTCGCCTTGATAAACAACGAAAGTGAGGCGGGAGCATAACTCTGTGATGGGTTGCTGGGCGCGGGTGGCTGGAGCCTTCATGGGTGCCGAGACACCTTCTTCGAAGGGAATCATCTGCACTCCCGTTACACATAGCACCATATTCGCGTCTTCCTCTTCCTCTGCCACGGGCTCTCCCACATACGGTGCTTCGCAGCCCGTCAACAGGGCAAAGGATGCAAGTAATAAGAGACTCCTCAATTTCATAATCGTATGTTTTTCAATTGTTAGTTGTTAGTTGTTAGTTGTTAATTATCAATTTTCAATTTTCAATTGTTAATCTGTTAATTGTTAATTGTCAATTGTCAATTCTCCATACTTCGCGACCTTACCACCAACTATATTGAATGGTAAAGTGAACTCGCACGTTGACCTCTTTCAGCGTGGTTCCCACCTGATAGCGATATTGCATGTTGACAGTATGTTCATTGTCGTAGCAAGTATCGTTGCGAACACCACATTCCCAGTTGAAGAGATCGTTGTAGACTTCAATATAGACATGACCGCCATTCCATACTCGCGGGTTGCCGTCGCCGTTGAACCATCCGCCATAGGTGCCGTTGGTGTTGTTCGGTCCTGGAGTGCCGTCGGTATTCAGCGGAACCAGGGTTAGATTATACTCTTTGAAGTCCTCGGGAGCTATCTCCAAAAGCTGCAGCACTTTGTTCCGGGGCACCTCCACCTTCACGTTCTGACTGTAGCCATCGTCCCATTGCATGGTGGTATTGACATCGATGGTTCCGCAGAGGACTTCGTCCTCAATGGGTACTACATCTTCCGGCACAGGGATGTTCTCGATGAGCTGTCCCATGAATTCTGCACGGTTCTGCAGCCACGTCTTCAACTTCTTGTATTCTGTGCCGAAGGCCTTGCGTCGTATGGGCCAGCGGGTTGTCTCGCGACCTATGGCGCCCTGAAGCAGGTGGCTTACATAGTTCTCCACCTCTTGCAACGGTCGGGTGACGATACTGTCGGCGTACTGTCGCCACGTCTGCTTGTAGAGTTCCACGAACTCTTTCGTTCCGAAGAGGTCGGTGAAGAAGGCCGGCATATTATGGTAGTTTCCGTTGCGTTGATAAGGGTTCGTGCCCATCACCGTTTCGGTATATGATTCGAAGTAGTTGTGACCGGTATACATATCCGCCCAGTCGAAGTCGTAGCCCGCGTCAAAATCCCACAACGGTCCCATCACCCATCGGCCGTCGCCGTCCTTATGGAGGAAGATGCTGCGTGGGGCATCGATTTCAACATTATAGACAAACTCCTGAATGAGGATATAGCGGGCAAAACTCTCCATATCCATCAGCTCCGAAGCGCGGGCGAAGTTCTTATTCTGGATGGCCTCTTCCAGTTCGCCGAACACGTTGCGGATGCTGTCCAGCCGTTCTTTTGTCAGGTCCTCCTCATCGGGGTATTTCACCGCTACCGGCAAGGAGTAGACTGATGACCAGAAGTTGCGTTTGGAATTGCGGTCCAGCTCAGGGCCGTCGTCTTTGTCCAACGATAGGAGGATACCGCGGTCGTCGCTGATCTCTACGCGGTTCTTGCCCTGCTGCACTTGCTCAGTGAGCTGATAGATACCGATGTATTCTCCGTTGAGCAACACTTCGACATAGCGTGAGTGGTTGGTGAACGGCAGACCCATCATATGTCCGAGTTCAAAGACATACGTGTTCATCATATCCGTCACATCGCGGTAGTTAGCCAGCAGCACCCAGCTGCGTGCTTTGTCTATTCCTAATACTTTCTGCTTATTATCGAAGCGGATGCGGTAGGGCTTCTTCTCGTACCACTCCCAGGTGCTGTTGCCGCGCCCTCGGATTCCTGCGCGCTGCCAGCGGCAGGCATAGCTGTCGCCGCCATTGATGGCCACATAGCAGGGAATATACTCTTCGTTGGAGGTGATGGATTGTCCGTTCTCCGTGTAGATAAAGAGCTGGAACACCTGGTATTTATTCTTCTCTTCTGCCTCGATGATTTCTTCAAAGCTGATGCTGTCGATATGATCAATCTGCAAGGGAACAACGAAGCCGTCGTGCATAGCCGCCCGCAACGTCTTCTGTTCCTCGTCCACCTGCATGTCTTCGATACTATCGACCATCAGAGGCAGTGTCCACGGAGTACTGTATTCCTGCTCGTGGACATGCATCCATTGCTGTGCCATCGCTCCAGAGGCCAAAAGACACAGCATTGCAGTCACGGCAGACCGCAATGTGACTTGCCGTCTGCCGTGATCTTTTTGGGTTGAATATTTACTGAAGAGCCTCATAGAAGGACTGCTGGGCATGCTTCAGGATTCCGAGTGCACGAGGAATGATGGTGCTGACGTCGGGAGTCTGGTCGAGAATAATCTCGAAGAAAACCCAAATGGAGTCATCCCACAGGCAAGCCTTGGCAACTTTGACGTTGAAGTTCACCTTATTGCAGGCTTCGAGCGCGAGCTCGCGGTTCTCTTCGGTGACATCGTAAATGCCAGGAAGTGCCAACTGGAAGAATTCTTCGTCGCTATCGTTGTTCAGGAAGAGGAAGGTCTTCATCTCGGATTTGAAGACAATGTTCTTGTTGTTGTCCAGGTTAGGGCAGAAACCCTGCTCTTGCAGGAATTTCAATACCATTTCAGTTGTAGTCATAATGAATGGGTTTTAATTAGGTTTGTAATTAAGTGATTATAGGAATCAGACGAATCCGATTTTTGGTCTCAGGTTGTTGCGCTCCACACCTTCCATGCGATATCGGATCTCCTCGAAGGTCTTCAGGGTCTCCTTGCGCAGTGAGGGATGCGTATTCTTGACGGCCGTTTCCAGTATTTCCTCCGAGATAACTTGATCGGTGAAGGCGGCAGTCATGGCAGCGTCGTTGACAACGTAAGCAATATCGCTGGCGATGTATCCTTCCGAGAGTTCACTGAGGCGGTCGGCATCGATTTCGCCGCAGGGTCGTCCCTGCAAGTGAATCAGGAACATCTCGCGCCGTGCTTCTTTGTCAGGGAGGGGAACATAGACCTGCTTGTCGATACGCCCAGTACGCAACACGGCAGGGTCGATCTTGTCAGGTCGATTAGTAGTGGCAACGACGAAGATGCCGCGTGCCGAGCAGTTGTTCAGTTGCGAGAGGAACTCGTTGACCTCGCTGCTGACATACTGGCTGCCAGGGGCCGAGCGGTCGGGGACAAGAGCATCGAATTCGTCGAAGCAGAGCACGATGGGAGCGCTGGCTTCAGCTTTCTTAAACAGCTTTGCAATCTTCTCCTGCGAACCGTGGACATAGCTGCTGCCGAGGTCGCTGCTTTTGATGAGGGCGAAGTTGAAGCCTGTCTCCTCGGCGAACTTTTCGGCTACGAAGGTCTTGCCGCAGCCCGGAGGTCCGTAGAGCAGCATGCCGTTTGGGGGCGTGATGCGGTATTTTTCCGCGCGCTCTCGATCTTTTATTACGAAGATAACGCGTTGGGTGAGGTAGGTCTTCAGTTCTTCCATTCCGGCGATGTCGCGGAATCCGTTGCCGTTGC
>JAEEGL012757027.1_pt1 | contig 42365 bp, 38 predicted proteins | sample 9134231 | NCBI WGS metagenome assembly JAEEGL01 (sample SAMN16246548, study PRJNA631951) | gut metagenome | biome: gut microbiome; feature: rumen; material: fiber-attached | host: Bos | place: Iran: Karaj | collected 2018-10 | reverse complement strand
GCTGTGGCGCCGCAGATTCCCTTGGGAGCCTTAGGTGAGATACGGCATGGACCCATTGAGCAGATACGGCAGCAAACACCCTTTTCACCGAAACCGCAGTGCGGTGTCTGGTTTGCTACACGGTCCTGCCAGGTATCGATACCGACCTGGACTGCCGTTTCGTGGAGTCTGGCTGTAGCAGCTTCAAACTCCTCGACGGAAGTCGTTTTGAATTCTTCACTCATAATTGTACTTTCCTCCGTGAATTTTCTTTCCGCTGTCTGCTTCGGATTAAGCGGACAGCTTTTATATGCTATCCGGGCGCAGGTATCCCCCTACCCGGATATAGCCATATGTATTATGCCATATATCTTACTTATATATAAGCAAAGGTATTTTACAGTAATGTAAATAATAGTTACAGTATTAAAAATACAATAAAAGATGAAATTATTGTATTTTTCAACAACTTGCAAGCTTCTAGGTTATACGTATCCAATATTTGTAATGTAACATATGCTGACAGTTTTAAGACAATAAAAAAGGACCTAAACAGGTCCTTAATAGCTGTTATTCAGCCTTCTATATGTTTTATAAGATCGTCTGATATAATCTGCGGTATCCTTTCCAGAATATACGCGTCCTTGTTCACGTAATCCGTAAGAACAGCTTCTTTTCCGAGCTCCTTTGCGAGTTTTTGAAGTATTTCATCCGCATCCTTCTCTGCTTTCGGAAGTTCTTCGTTTGTAACGTTTGCAGGATGCATAAGAAGTCCGTCGTCCTTTATGGTTTTAGCGTTTCCGTATTTTCTCGCTATGGCTTCCTGTTGCTTAAGAGAAGGTCTTGTCCATCCTTCGGTTCTCTGATAAGTCAGCCACCTTGTATGTTCCATCTCACAAAGAGATTTCATATTAATAGGATCCGAAAGATATTTTTTGATTCGTTCTGTTGCGCTCCCCTTTTCATCTTTTGTCCTTGCCAGTATATATTTCACTCTGTATTCGACCGTCAGCGCCTGAGCAAGAGACGATTCGTGGTTAGATAGTCTGTAATATCCGGTTTCATTGAGGACCTTCTGAACGTCGTCAGTCTGAACGTTCAGATACGCCATATGCACCTTTCTTGACATATTTTCAAGAATCGAGTTGATTTCGAAAAGCTGCCTGTATCTGCTTTTTTTGTTGCCGAAGTAATACAGTTTATCTGTATCGTTTATTTTTGTAAGCACTTCATAGGTATTGTCGTTTGTTATATGAATTGCCACCGGACATCCCTTTATATCATCTCTCTTTCTTGCAAGTATCCTGCGCATTCTCTCTGTGATCGTCTGGCTCAGAACGTCGTCCTTCATTGTGACGAATACGAAATCGGGATCCACGCTGTTTTTTCTTAGAATCTCTTCGAAATCATAGCTGTTGACGTCTGCTTCATAGAATCTGATCATGTAATTCTTTTCTGAACCATGTCTGCCATCTTCCCAGTTCTTATCCTTGAGAGGCATATAGATATATTCATCCAATGGAGCATTGAGAACATCCGGGCATTCCAGTTTGAGCTCCGAGGCGATTCTCTGAGCGTTTCTGTCCACCACGTCTATAGTCAGATACATATCCTGCTGGTCGAAAAGCCAAAGGGCAGTCTTGAGTATACTCATACCCCTTTCTCCGGCGCCTATGATCATAAATTCGTTATCGGTCTTATCGGTATCTATAACGTTGATAAGATCGTGAAACAGTCTGTAAGCAAGATTGTTTTCCTCATTGATAAAAGACGTCTTCACAAGGGGTTCTTTTTGTGAAGAAAGGAATCTGTCGATTTTTCTTATGAGTTCGATCGAGTCTGAATCCGTAAAGCATTTTATTTCAAGGTTTTCCAGAACTGACGGCTCTATTTTCTTGAAATTCTGATAATTCTTTATAAAACCGTTTAGATTCGCGCTGCTGTTTTCATCTATCTGGTAGAAAGTATACTTTTTGTTTTTTCTGAAATGAAGTTTCTTCAGTCCGTATTTCGGAAGTATTGCGTCCGCTTCTTTCGCTCTTCTTCCTATGTTGTTTTCACTGCTCTGCCAATTGAAAAAGACTATTTTCGCATGTTTGTCATTCTGTCTTATGTATTCCGCTATGCTGATACTGTTTGCGTTGAGGGAAGAAAATATGTGTATATTTTTCGAACAGCGCATCCTGAGGTTGTCCACCAGAGATTTTGAAAAGCTGAGTATGGTAACCGAGCCGAATATCGGAGCAAGAACGTAGAATACGTAGAGTAAAGCCTTGTAAATCCCGAAGTATTTCCCTGCGCTTACCATTTCGTCGATAACTTCAGGATCGAAATCTATCGCTATTATCTGAAGCCCGTATCTTATCGATTCAAGCACCGACAGAAGCCTGTCCATATCCTGTCTGAAATACGGAAAAACCAATATAGCCGCTGCCACAGAAATCGTCAGCGTCAGTTTTATCGAATACTCTTCGAATTTTTGACGTTTTCTAAGGCTTAAAAACACGCCTGCTATGAGCGCAGCGACTGAAAGCAATATGTAGAAAAGCATAGGTTTACCTCATCTTACAACAATCCGTTTACCAATATATTTTACTACATTGCTCCTGCTTTTCAAAATATGAATATATTGTAACCTGCCGGTGCAACATTAAGTTGCATATATCTTTGCTCGTTGTTAAAATCGAATCGGGAGAATCAATATGGATATTAAACAGCTTAAAACATTTATAGCAGTCGCAGATGCAAAGAGCTTTTTAAAAGCTGCTGACTCATTATTCGTAACAAGGCAGGCGCTTGCCAAAACCATCGATCAGCTCGAGGATGAACTTGGAGTCGAACTTTTTTTCAGAACTCAGAAAGGCGCAAATATGACGCCTGCCGGAATATATTTCTATCCGAGAGCCCAGCAAGTGATCTCTGAATTCGACAGACTCAAAGCCGACACCATAAACATGAACAAGGCGTATAAACCTAGGATCAACCTATGTCTTTCAATAGGTATCTATGATCATTTTGCAACAAAGATACACGACTACAGAGTTCAGCATTCCAGCGAAATGCAGATAGGACTTCGCTGCTGCCTTGAAGCGGACGCTTCAAGGATACTTGCAGACAGACGGGCTGACGCTATCCTGTCATTTACAAAGCCTTCGGACAGTTACGCTGATACCGTGAAGATCGGGGAATCGGAAATAGTCCTCGTAGTAGATAAAAACGTTGCGTCCTCAGACAGAAGCGTGGGTATAAACGAACTTCCGAGGCTTCTGTATAACGGAGGAATGGACAAACCTTTGTGGTGGGATGAAAATCCGGGACATAACGACATCATCTCGTCTGATTTGAATTATCTTTACTCTCTTCTAAGGAATGGTGAAGGAGTTTTTCCAATGCCCAAGATCTCCATTCCAGGATATCTTGATTTCACCATAGTATTACCTGCGTATCCCCGCAGAAAACCTATGCCCGTATATTACTCCGCCCTAAAAGAAGACAACTATAACGCAGTAAACTACGGACTTCTGACGGAAATATTTTCTAATGTTATTTCCAAAGATAAATTGATTTAAAATATATAAAGAAATATAATACTAGTCGAGCGGTTATTGTCAGTTCGTTCAGGAGGTATAAAAAATGGCAAAATGGAGATGTACTGTATGCGGGTATATCTATGAAGGCGAAAATCCGCCGGAAGAATGCCCCGTATGCCACGTACCCAGCAGCAAATTCGTTAAAGTAGAAGAAGGCGAACAGAAACTCGCAGCAGAGCATGTATTCGGCATAGGCACAAAGCTTGACGGAGTGCCTGAAGAAGACAAGAAATATATACTCGAGCAGCTCAAAGCAAATTTCCAGGGTGAATGTTCAGAAGTAGGAATGTATCTTTGCATGGCAAGAGTTGCTCACAGAGAAGGCTATCCCGAGATCGGACTTTATTGGGAGAAGGCAGCTTACGAAGAAGCGGAACACGCCGCAAAATTCGCAGAGCTTCTCGGATCCTATCTGGAGCCCCAGATGACGGATTCCACAAAGAAAAATCTCGCATGGAGAGTTGAGTGTGAATACGGTGCGACACAGGGCAAGTTTGAACTTGCAGCCTGTGCAAAGAAGAACAATCTCGACGCGATTCACGATACAGTCCATGAAATGGCAAGAGACGAAGCCAGACACGGCAAAGCTCTCGAGGGACTTCTCAAGAGATATTTCGGCTGATATTGTATATGCATTCAAAAACTCCGGGAATACTTCCCGGAGTTTTTGTATACCCTTTATGATTATTTATATATATATCCGCTTATCGGATTGCTGTACATATCGTCCGTAATGGTCTGGTACCTGTTTCCTGAATAATCGTCCGTAAAGCCGTTATACGCTCTGTAGACTTCTCCCGTTTCGGTATCATACACTCTTTCATATCCAAGAGTCGCATCGCTCTGTTTCTGACTAATGATATCGTAGCTTGCGTTCCTCTGTTCCCATGAATCCATAATCATGTCTGAAATAGAATCATATATTCTCTGATTTGCCTGTATCGTCGATACCAGTTGATTTTCTTCAGCATTGAATCCGTTGATAAACGTACTGCTGAATTCCAGAGTACTGAGGCAGTGGTCAAGTATGCCCTGCCAGTTGTTGAACTCGTCGTCCGGCGCAGTCATCGCAACTATATGGTATACGTTAAGAGGCCATACATCGCCTTGTGCACTGTATATATTCCATATGTTTTCGCTTATATAATAGCTTCCGACGTCTGTTACAGCTGCAGTGAAAAGACCTTGTATCGCTTCCCCTTCCCCGTTCGCAAATGAAGCTCTCAGTATATCTCCGCCTAGCATACTGTCTCCTATATCCTCTATGACTGTGAATTCATAGAAGTAAGGTAAATAATCCGTTTTAAGATCTTCTGTGTTGATCAGATATGCGTTATTGTTCCAAACTCTGTAAAAAGATTCCGTAGTCTGCGGTTCTATCGCCGAGAGTTTTGAAAACAATACGTCGGGATAATAACTTGCATATGCTTTTCTTGCCCTTTCGGTTTTCAGAAAGCCCTCCATTTTAAGACCGAAAAGCAGCATATAGTCCGGGTTTTTCGGATCGTACATTTTGAAGGAATAATGTATATAGTCAGCAGGAGCTATCGCAACTTCCCATCCTTTCGGAATTTCAAGAGAGATAAGCCCATTGTCATATTTTTCGTATTTTATCTGGCTTGCTTCCGTCTTGCGGATCTTAACGCTGTTTCCACATGAAGTAATGCTAAAGATCAGAATTATTGCGATAAAAACTGAGAAAATCTTTTTGATCATATTTCAATTCTCTTTTTCACTCAAGAGCATTGTATACTTCGCTGACATGCTCTTCAAGTTCGTGCACGTCGATGTTGAATACGATAGCTGCGAAGGATACGGAACACGATGAGGAATTCTCTATTTTTTCATCTATGATGTCTTTCGTTATGGATAACATGATAACCGTATCAGACGGCTTTACCGAGGCTTTTATATGCCCTATAAAAGCTCCTTCCGACCTGAGTTCATCTGCCAGATCTTTCATAGCGATTCTAAGAAGATTATTCACTTCACCCTCGCTTCTGAGTACCTCCTTACGGAAAGAAGCTGCAAGAGCACCTTCATGTTCGTGTATTTCAACAGCAGAGTGATCGTGATGATGCCCGTGTTCATCATGTTCGTGATGATGCTCGCTCATCTTAATGCCTCCTTTAAAATGTCAAGCCAGTAATCGTCTTCTCCGGCAGCGCTGATTTTAAGTATCCTCGCTTCACTGTTCATCTCCCGTATATCGCTGCAAGCTGAGTCTGCCGTTTCTTCAGAAACAAGATCGCACTTGTTGAGAAGAACGAAGTCAGCGCCTTTTAGCTGATTGGAGATAAATACGTCCATATAGTCCATAAGATCTTCCCATCTGTATGCGTCTGCAAGAACTATATCGAATATATCCTCTGCTTTGGCATACTGTTCCATGATCTTTATGATGTTTTTCGGCTGGGCGACTCCTGTAGCTTCTATGATAAGAAAATCAGGGGAATATTTCTCTTGGATCTCGTTTGCGGCTACAGTAAGATCCCCTGCAAGGGTACAGCAAACGCAGCCGGAGAATAGTTCTCTGACTTCATATCCTCCCAACAGGCCCGTATCAACTGATACATCCCCTATCTCGTTCTCGATAATAACTACGGGAGTTCCTCCTCCCTTTGTTTCTCTAATAAGAGTTTTTGCCAGTTTCAGCAAAACGGTGGTTTTCCCGCTTCCGAGAAAACCACCCAAAATGACTATTTTCATTTTTGATCCTTTAACTTCTTGCAGCTGCAACCATCGCTTTGATATTTTCACCCTTGGCGTTGACCGGAAGTCCGCATGCCGAAGTGATTATAAATCTGTCTCTTCCAACAAGGTCTGCCTGGTCTGAAACGTATTTGTATACTTCATCCGGATTGGCAAGAGTAAGCACAGCAGGAGTAACGTTACAGGTGATTGCCATCCTGTCTCCGAGATGCTTTACGACAAGGTCCATATCGGTAAGGCCGTCGGTGTCGAAAATACAGGTATTCTTCGGGAATACCTCGAAGAAATCAAGGAAATCGTCCCACTTTGCATCATAATGGAAGAATACTTTACCGCCCAGATCTATGGCGTTGTTTGTATATCTTTCAATGTAAGGCCACGCGAACTTTTCAAAGGTCGCTCTCGAAACGAAATCACAGGATGCTCTTACAGCAGGCTGAATCATTACTGCATAAGCCTTGTTGTTTTTAATGCCCCTTGATATATCTTCAAGAGTTTCATTGTATAATATCTCCTGAACTTCATGTACTTTTTCCGGAATTTTCCTGAGGTCTCTGAAAAACGTGGAGATACCTCTCATAGCCGAAAGATAGTCGAATACAGGTTCGTTGCCTACCGTATTCCATTCCCAGTAACCGTGCTCTTCGAGTATGGGCTGAGTATAATTTCTTACTCGCCTGGAGAAAAGGAAGTCGTCGGGACCGAGCCCAAGTTTTTCTGCTATATACCAGTTTTTGTACTCTTTCCATCCGTGCTCGATGATCCTGTCGTAATCCTCGATAGCCATCATAGGACGTTCGTCGATCTGTATCATCTCGTTTCTGTCAAGATCGATTCCGGGAAGCTTGGTATTGCTCATAAAGGACAGTCCCTTGGTCCGGCTCATTATACTTGTGAAACCGTGGAGGGCGTCTACATCCTTCATCTCTTCTATTACTTCCATGCAGGTGTCGGCAAGATATTCCGGTCTTTCCATTGCGTCTGCCGGACAGATTTCAGGGTCCTTGATTTTCGCTACCGGTATGCACCCCATTACGAGAACGGGAAGTCTGTCGCTCTTTTTAAAAGCAATAGCATTATCAAGACGTTCTTTTCTTTCCTGTTTGAGTTCTGCTGCTGTCTTCATTTATTCGACCCCCAAAAACTTCTTTGCAAGGATAACGTCATCCTGAGGACCCGGGCATCTTGCATCCGCTCCAACGTATTCTACAGTAAGATCGTCCACGATGCCGCCTCCTATAAGAATAGGAGTCTTGTAGCCTCTTGCCCTTATCTCCGCGATTGTAGCTTTCATCGGGTCGAAAGCCGTAGTGAGAAGACATGACATTCCGATAATATCGGGGTGATATTTGTCAACTGCATCTGCAAAAGTCTTGACGGGAACGTTCTCACCGATGTCGATTACTTCAAATCCGTTGGATTTCAGTATTGCGGCTACAATATTCTTTCCTATGTAATGAATGTCAGTTTCTACTGTACCTATGAGGAATTTGCCGTAGCTCTTTTCCTCTGCAGCGTCTTCATCATCTCCGAACATCTCGGAAGCTTCGTTGAAAAGGTCTGCCGAAAGCATCAGGTCTGAAATGAAATACTCCTTGTCGGCGTATCTTTGTCCTACTATCTCAAGTCCTTTCTGAAGGTCGGCAACAATTTCTCCGGAAGGAGTTCCGGCATCAAGAGCCTTTTTTACCTCCTCCAGAAGCAGATCGTCCTCAAGATCCGCCATTGCGTCTATAATTGTCTGATTCATCTTTCCCTCTCTACCTTAAAACCACTTTAACTCTACTTGTATTCCCCGTATTCCTTTACGGTCTTGAATATAGCGTCCATTATATCAAGGTCTATATCGACTCCGCGGAGCGGCGACTTATTGGCCTTGAACTGATATCTTTCCGTAGGTCCCACAAGGTCTATGAACGCTTTGGTCTTGTCGATGGCAAGCTGTTTGTCGGGAAGCGTATAGTTCTCTATGGGGAACATTCCCGTAAGAGCCTTCTTCGTACCCAGATTGTCAACTGCAAGCTTCGGATCCGTTTTCTCAAACCATATGAGAGAATCGTCGGGAAGATCGACGAGATAAGGCATAAATCTGCCCCAGTCGTCTTCGCAGAACATATATATTCCTCTGTCGGTTTCCTTAAGATAGTTAAGGACGACCATATAGCTTGGCCACCAGAACTTGGCGAAATCCTTTTCTCTCATAAAAGTAGCCATATGAAGAGCGAAGAATACTCTTCCGCCCTCTCTTCCTCTCGGATAGAGCGACATCTTCTTAAGTTCGTAAGCAGTAAACGCATCTACCGCAGTCATTACGTTTTCAGGTTGTCTGCGAATATCCGTCGCGATCTTGCTGAATGAACGGAGATAGTCGGCTATATCGTCGAAAGGAGCAACACCGAGGCCGAGATTGAAATCGAATCTCGTTCTCTCGTATTTTCTCATCGTTTCGCCTCTGCCCTTCATATATACGGCAAAGAAAGCATCGGTGATCTTCTGGGCTTTCCAGAACATAAATTCGTCTTTAGCCCTGTCTCCCGTAAGATTCGTGTAAAGTCTCGGAAGGACTTTGTCGATTATGTATTTGAAAGGATCAGCCGCAAGTTCCGGATATTCGTCGTCCTCCATCACGCAGATATTCTGATGCTGCATGAATCCGCCGGAAGACATGACCATTTTCCTTGAACCGAGCAGTTTATCTGCTGCGTAGCACGACGGAGTCGTGATCGGGAAAATATCCGAATCGACTTTCGAAGTGATATAGTCCATCGCCTCGACGCATTTTTCCGCACTGAACTGATCGGTCACGAGATTGAGGCCCTTTTTATCTATGCCCACTGCAATATCCACAGCCTGCGCTACGGGTATTCTTTTGGGTCTTACGCCGTTCCATATATCTCTGAACAGCTGCTCTTTTTCCTGTACTGTTGTAGCAACCATGATTTAATACCTCCTACATCAGACCGACGACGTACATAAAGTAATCGTCTTCAGCTTTTCTCAGATAAGGAAGTACGTATTTCTGGTCGTCTTCTGACAAGTGATGTCTTTCAATCAGTTGCTCGTCAGTCAGGTAATATTCTGATTTAAATTCCATATTTTACTGTCCTCTTAATCAGTCTGCCCGCACAAAAATGCGGGCAGACGTACTCATACCACTATTGAAACTAGGAAAGACGGGTGTTTTGCCTGTGAACGATTTTCCACTTTCCGTCTATTTTACGGAATATGATTGAAACGACCCAACCTAAGCCGCCCCACTCGTTTCTGGAAACGCTGTGTGTCTCCACTCTGCAGCGGAAGAGTATATATGCCATATCTCCTTCACATTCGGCGGAGATCCACTCGAGTTCTCTGTTTCTTTCACCGTCGTTATCCTTGGCAACTTTTACTGATGCCTCTTTTACAGCTTCCGCTCCTATAAAAGTTCTGCTGGAAGCTGAAATGGAGGTTGCATAGGGAACGTCTGCAACAAAACTGTTGTATTTATCAGGTCTGTTGTAAGACAATTCAACTTCTCCGTCGAGGACTTCCTTTATGGTTTCCTGCAGGTCCTGAGGTAATTTCTCAAGCATATTTGTAACCTCCTTTATTCTAGCTACATCATAAGACCCAAATGATATTTCATCTGATCGTCATAGAGTTTCTCAAGTCTTTCTCTTGCGAAATCGGGCGTGTACGGATTTGCCTTGAGGAATTCGTCCCAGTCGAAGGCATATTCAGATTTGATCTTGCAAATAGCCTTGGCATCGCAGGTGAAGCCTTCTTCATTGAGTTTATGTCCCCAGGGCTTTCCGGCGTCGCTTCCGTACACAGCGTTGTCTCTTAAGTACTCAGCAACAAGATTCATATTCTCGATATTTACGTTTCTGTTTCCATTGAGTCCTCTGTCAAAGCTGAAGAGGAATCCTCCTCCGGGCATCATGATGTCGAGAAGTTTCTTGAGTTCGTCGATTATCTCTTCCTTTGTACCCGTTTCGAGAAGCTGAATGGGATAGAATCCTCCGACTATGAACTTATCGCCCAGTTTGTCTTTAACAAGCTTGGGATCTCCGGCTTCGAATCTGTACTGAAGGTTTGCCGGAAATTCCTGCATGAGATCGATGTGCTGCATGCAGTTCGCTTCCCAGAACATACCGAATCTCTGTCCGCAGGCAGCGTAATCTCTTGCCATACGAAGAGCCGTCGGCATATACAGCTCTTCCATATCCTTCGGTCTCATAAACGGAGGCATATGAATCGGCGCGTTAACAACAGTCGTAAAATGGGAAACAGGTGCAAGTCCAAGCTTAAAGCAAAGCGGATAGAACGCTTCGCAGGCGTCGAGTATCTTCTGCCTGTTTCTTCTGATGTCAGTACTGATTCCGGTAAAACTTCTGAGTAAGTCGGCAAGCATATCGAACGGAGTTTCTGTGGTTCCCATTGCACCTCTAGGACCTCCGCCCATGGTATAACCGTACTTTTCTGTCATCTCACGGGTTATGGCTGCTATATCCGCTCTGTCCTGTTCTCTTGCTTTGTCTGCAATCGTCAGAATGTCCATTACGTGAGGATTCTTATTGCGGTCAAGGGTCGGATAGATCCTGGGGATGGCTTTATCAAGGATGAACTTGTACGGATCAGCAGTGAACTCGTCGTACTCATCTGCGCTCATGCTGGATACTTCCGGATGCTGAATGAATCCTGTATCGACCATTTTGAAAGCTTCCGCTTCGAGAAGCGAGAAATATGAAGCGATTCTTACAGTTCCGTTTCCAGAAGGAATGGGGCATCTGTCTGAATAGACTTTCTGGCAGATCTCGTCAGCGATATCATGCATTCTCTTGAAATCGAACTGCATTTTGGAAAAATCTATTCCGCCTCTTGTTGCAAGGACAGAATGAGATATTGACATTTCTACAGGAATTCTCTTAGGCAGAATGTTCTGATAAAAATCCAGATAGTTCTGAGTCCTTTCGTCCTGTAATTTCTTTATTTTTTCATCCATAATTCTTTCCTTTCTGAACTCTTAACACTAGAAGGGGCCGTATCCGACAAGATAAGCGCCTTCCAGAATCAGCACACCGACCACATTCCAGATAAGGAACAGCTTTATAATGAACTTTGCCCATACGTTGAAAGGTACGTTAGCCGACGACAGATACGACGCGTTAGTCGCATCGTAAGGCAGCAGATAGTTTGAGAAACTGTCTCCGAACGTGTATGCGAGTACGGACGACTGCATAGAAAATCCGGAGAGAGCTCCGACCGGTCCCAGAAGAGGCATGATAAGCACGCCTTTTGCCGGTCCCGACGGAAGTACAACGTTCATAAAGCTTACTATGATCAGTATACCGATTGGTATACATATGCTAGGGAGTTTTACCAATAACTTGGAAGAATAATATATCGTGGAGGAGAACAATCCGCTCTTTTTGAGTATGGTCGTAACTCCTGCAGCCAGTGAAATAATGACCGAGGTGCTTGCCATGCCTCTGACTCCCCCTATAAAGTTGTAGGCTGTCTGAGAAAAATTATTTCCGAGAACAATGCCTGCAACCAGTGCGTACACACAGAACAATGCGCTGATATTGTCTGTCGACCAGCCCTTAAATGTACTTCCGTATACTATGATACCGAATGTGACCGCGAGCAGTACAAGCGCAGCAATATAACTCTTTTTGATTTTTACTGTGGATTCGTCTATGACGGGATCCGCTTTGATATCTGTTTTCTCTGCAAAATATCCCTTAATGCTTCCGTTCTTTACTTTCTTTGCGTATCCGAGAAGATAAATAATCGTAACGATGAGGAATATTACGTAGCTGAGCAGTCTGAGACCTATACCGGAATATGCCGGAAGACCTACTGCGCCTTGGCACATGACTGTAACTACGCTTAACGGACCGCTCATTGAAGCGATAGTTGCACCGAAAAGTACTACCCCAAGTCCTACGAGATAATCGTACTGTAGTTTAATAGCAAGGGCAATTACCGTCGGAACAAAGGCCACGAAACAATGCGGCGGAACTATGAGACCGAGAACCGAAAACACCGACATAAGAAGTACGAGAAGTGTAGACTCCTTACCTGCGAATTTTTTACAGAGTTTTGAAATGATGACGTCAAACATACCGGTCTGAAGAAGTATGTTGAAAGCGCCGTTGCAGCAGCAAAGAAGCACTATCGTTGGAAGGACGCTCGACACCGACCCTACGATAAGACTCGGTACGTCCAGAATAGATATTCCCTTTGCCTTACTGATAACTACTGAACTCTCATCTATCACGCTTTGTCCTGTCGCCGGATCGGTTATGATTTCGTAACTGACTGACGGTAGCAAATACGTAAGCGCCGTAACTATTACAATAATGACAAGCAATATAACTGCTGAATGAGGAAATTCACGTTTTTTCATGACAGTATCCTTTAATTATGCCTTCCTCCGTTTTCGGAGGAAGGCATTTTAAATCTGATATAGATTAGTGGGTAAGGATGATTCCCATGATGATACATACAGCCGCCGTAATGAGAGACGGGAGAAGGTTTCTCTTGAGTATCGTGGAAATCGGAGCTCCGGTTGCGCCGGAAGCAATGATTATTGCGGAGTTGCAAGCATATACGTTGAGTCCCATGCAGGCTCCGAAGATGAGCGCGCAGAGTGCATAGTAAGGTGCAACGCCGGCTGCCGCGCAAATCGATACGACCAGCGGTACGAAGATCGTGATCGACGGAGACAGATGTGTGAATGCGGTAATGAACATTGCAAGAAGTGTCGCAACTGCGATTCCGATTACGACTCCTGCTCCGTTGGAGAGAACGTCAGCGATCTTTGTTACGCCGCCGATCATTGTAAGTCCCTGAGCAAAGATTGTTGCGGAAATCATAATGATACCGCCGAGGTTGAAGTATCTGCCCATTCCTTCAAAGAAGAATGTAGCCTTGTTGAAGGTATCCTTGAAGTTCTTGTTTACGATCATATCGATGATCATTACAACGCAGAAGCAGAGTACGTGAGCACCAACGATGGACATGTTCGGAGTTCCCTTGATAAGGTTGCTGAATACGAGTACGACTACCAGCGGAACGAGCGGGAAGATAGCATAGAACTTGGGAATTCCAAGGGATTCCGGAGTCTCGCCTTCAGTCTCGACGTAAGTATCGTTCTCATTGGCCTCAGCACCTTCTTTCTTATCATAGTATCTGTTGAAGATAATAAGAGTAATGCTCAGAACTACTACAACGAGTACTACGAAGAGAATCATGTACTTTACGAAAAACTCGGGAACAGTTATTTCTGTAATGTTACCTACTGTAAATGCCATAAACCAGTTGGCGTCTGCAGGACCCCAGATGATGCTTCCTGCAATCGGCAGAACTGCTGCTGCAGTATTTCTGCTTAGACCCGCTTTTCTCATAATCGGGTACATTGTTGCGAGCATCATTGCGGTAAGGCTGGATGCGGAAGTGATACCGAGCTTAAGGAATGTTCCGAATACCAGAACTACTACGATAAGCAGGTACGGGTTCTTCAGGTTTTTAAAGGGCTTTGCCATAAGAAGCGCAAACATCGTAGACGCCTTGAGTTTCTCCATGTAGAAAACATAACCCATAACAGACATAACGATGAGAACGTTTCTTGAAAGCTGGGAAGCAGCTACGCTCTGGAAATACTCAAACAGATCAAGGAAGAGATTTCCGATCGACTTGTCGCCCATTACACTTACGTGGTTAATGAGCTCCATTACGAAGATTGCGCCAAGTCCGAGGACCATGAGCAGGAAGCCGGCGTTCATACGCTTCATAACTCCCCAGAGAAGAAGTCCTACTAGAACCAGGGTTGCAATAATACTAATTACAGGGTTCATAAATTTCTCCTTTCTTGTAAATAGTAAAACAATAATATCAAACCATTCTTTTCCGGAACTCCCTAATAACCGGAACAGAACAATTACCAAAATTAATTATCGGATTCAGATTCAGATTCAGGTTTTTCCTTTTTAAAGGGATTGAGTTTTTTCTTAAATTCTTCTATTTTGGCAAGAGATTCCTTATTCACTTCCGCCGCCCTTCTTCTGTTCTCTTCATCCTCCGCCTTATGCTTTTTTCTGTAAATAAAATATGACAGTCCGCAAAGAATCCAGAGAATCAAATAAAACGTACCCGATTCAAAAAAAGATATCTTTACTTCTGCCATATACATGCCTCACTTATTAATAAACAAGAGCTACAACGCATAGTAATACATATAATCACATTTTGATTTTACTACTCTGGTGTAGACATGTCAACACTAAACAACACAATAAAAAAGGTATTTATATCAAATACCTTATAAATCAAATAATTTACCTCGATTTGGCAGTAATACTGAAATCGCTCCCTTTTACATAGGTTTGGCTGTAACATACTACCTTGCCGTAATCGTCGTAGTCCCATCTTGTTATTTCAAAATATAAAGAATAGGGCCTGCATTCAATCTCCTGAGCAAGTTCCCCTTCCGGATACATAGGTTGTACTATTATCCTGCTGCGTTTTACCATTTTTCTTATCTGGGATATAATGGCGTCTACCTCTTCGTCCCCCAGACGTATTTTTCTGGAATTAACGCCCCTGTTGTAAAGAACGTTCCACTTTCGGTAGCAGACGGTAGTTTTGCTTCTTTTCAGTCTCCCTTTAACTTCAAGCGCCTTGTAAAGTTTATCAGGTTCCGAAGGGTCAACAGCGACTTCAACGTCAGCCGTTGATATCCTTTCTTTCGATGTCTCGAGAGCTTTATCCAGTATTGTCGTATAGTCATAACTGAAAATGAACTCGTCGGTCACCGGCTTTGCTACATAGTTGCCTACTCGTTCCACGGAATAGATGTATCCGTCTGTGATCAACTGCTTCAGTGCTTTTTTTACCGTTGACTGACTTGCGCCGTAAAGTTTGCAGAACTCCTTTTCCGTCGGCAATTTCTGATCTGCAACGTATTCCCCTTTTTTAATTTTGGTAAGTATATCGTCGACGATATACCCGTATTTCTGTTCAATCATATACGTTCCGCATCCAGTCTGAAATACGCGGGATTATAGTAGGTTACACTCCATCCTAATTCAACACCTTCGTCTCCAACGAGAAGCTGTTCGACTCTTAATAGCTCTATTCCCGCAGGCATACCAAGTCTTGCACATATTTCGGCGCTTCCTCTTTCTACGAAGATTTCCATTTTGTTTTCTACTTCATAGGGAGACACGATGTTATATATCAGGTCTTCAAAATCGGAAAACATGGTTTCGGATTCTATTACAGGAACACCGGGGGTATACGGAATATACTTGATATCGTACGCAGCAGGTCTGCCGTCCTTATATGCCATACGTATTATCCTTGGCACCCTCTTCTTAGGATTCACTCTAAGATGATAAATCACTTCGGGAGGAGGTTCAATTATATCCACGGAAAGCATCCTTACGTCGAATCCGTCGAATTCCTTGAAACGGGCATGATAAAAATGTATGCCGGTATTGTTTACGTAGTGCCCTTTCCCTGGAACGGAACGGATCAGGAATTCATTTTCAAGTATGTCAAAAGCTTTCTGTGCAGTAACGCGGCTTACGCCGTATTTTACACACAGTTCCTTTTCAGACGGAAGCAGATCGTTGTGCTTCAGTATCCCCTGATTGATTTTGTCGCGTATGTCGTCAGATATGACTACGCTTGCAGGTTTACCGTTCATCTTTTTAGTTCAGCCATTTTTTTCTTACAATACTCTACGGTTTCCCATGCGTCGGTGGAAACGAAATCGGCACCCAGATCTTCGTATAAACCGTTTGTGAAAGTAGCGCCTCCGGCAATAACGAACAGATCCTTATGAAGTCCCTCGCGGTCTATATTGCCAACAAGTCCTTTCATGTTTTCCTTTGCGAAGCTCATGACTCCGGACATTCCAACGAAATCAGGATGATATTTGTTGATTGCTTCAATAAAAGCGGCCTCCGGAACGTCAACGCCGAGATCTATGACCCTGAATCCCGCTGATTCAGCCAGGCTTATAACTATGTTTTTACCGATATCGTGAAGATCTTCCTTTACGGTGCCTATGACTATGCATCCTGTATTTTCTCTGGATGCGCCGTCGGAAAGCTGCATAACGTCAAGTCCCAGTATCTCCTTGAATATTATTCCGGACATAATAAGCTCGGCGACGAAGTACTCGCGGCGCTCAAATCTGCGCCCCACTTCTTCCATTCCCTTCTGTATGTAAACGGAAATATCGTGGGGAGTCATACCTTCGTCTATAGCCTGATATACGTAATCTCTGAGAGTATCCTCGTCAAGCTCTGCCATGGCGCTTGAAAGCAAAGAACCCATTATCTCGTTTTCTTCCATCGCTGCCTCCGAAATCTGATTAATTATATATAAAAAAAATATAATAATCAACTGGTGTAGACACATGCACACCAGAATTATTATACTTTTAATTTCAAAATGGGTATTAATTGTATGTAGTTATTCCTTTTCAGGAACCTGTTCTTTTCTGAATATTATTGCGTTACGAGAAAGAATAGTCATCGCAATCAGAAGTACGCACCACGAAGCCGGTTGTATGATGAGTACCGAGAAAGGGGTATAGGCTATATAATTTGTCACAAGCCTTATTGCGATTTGCCTGAATAGAACGTTGAAGCCTATCTGCATAAACATCGGCATGGTAGTATTGCCTATTCCCCTCAGGGCCCCCATCATGATCTGGTTTGCTCCCTGTACGAAGAAGAAAGGCGTAACAAGTCTAAGCGCAAGAGTTCCGTATTTTATTACTTCCGGTTCTGAATTGAAAAATGCAGTGATCTGAGGCGCAAAAAGCAATACAATGACGCCTATTACTCCCATATATACAAAGGTGATTACGGCGCTTGCTTTAACACCTTCCTTTGCTCTCGGAATATTGCCTGCTCCGTGGTTCTGTGAAACGAATGTCATACAAGCAATGCTCATTGAATTCGCAGTCATAAACAGTATCATTTCACATTTCGTATAAGTTGAATAGCCACTAAGAAAGTTTACGCCAAGACCGTTTACAAAGGACTGAATCAGCACGTTTGATATTGACGTAATACCCATCTGTATGGCAGTAGGTATTCCAAGGAGTATCATTTCCTTGCAAATCGCCTTATCGAATTCGAAGCTGCCTTTTTCAATACGTACGTCCAGTTTTGTTGTGAGAAGTTCGATCACTATGAGCACCGCTGCCACGCACTGCGCTATTGCCGTCGCCCATGCGACGCCCTTGATACCCCAGCCCAGAACTACGACGAAATACAGATCCAGAATAACGTTTATCACTGACGCTATTACGAGAAACAGGAACGGTTTTCTCGAATCTCCGACTGCTCTTAGTATACCCGCGCCCATATTGTAGACGACTTGAGCGAACATTAGGTTGATGAGTATGCTCAGATACGTTCTGGCATAGCCGCATATATGTTCAGGAACCTTCGACGCTTTGAGTGCGTAAGGAACTATCAGATTCCCAAAACACGTAAACAGAACGGAGCATATAATAGCGATCCATATTGCTGTTGATGCGCCTTTTCTTACTCTTTCCTTATCTCCCGCTCCGTATAGTTTGGCTATAACTATTCCTGCACCTGATGAAAGACCTATAAAAGTCTTGATCATAAGATTGAAAATGTGGAAGCAGGCTCCAACGGCCGCATACTCGTCATTGGAGGCAAAGTTACCTATTACCCAAGTGTCAGCCATCGTATATAACTGCTGAAACATATCCCCAAGGAAAAGAGGCAAAGCAAAAGTAATGAGAAGCCTGTAAATGCTTCCATGGGTCATATCAATATTTCTCTGTACCCTGTTCTTTAAAGCCATTTTTCCTTATTTTCTGATTTTAAACATTCTGAGTATGGTTGTAATAACGAGTCCGTTTCTCCATCCGAAGAAACTCAGCAGTCCGACCATGCCGCTCATTTTGCTCGCAGTCTTCACGTATTCACGATTTTCTTTCATAAACGTACGTATTTCAGACATCAGACTCCTGGCGCAGGATTTCTCATCTCTGCTGAGACTGTTATATGTAGTCCATAATCTGACAGCTGCCAGTATACAGCCACTGACCAGATGATATCTCAGTTCCGGATACTTGTTTTTGAGCGTTTCAAACCTTTCATAATATGCAGTCCAATAGTCGCGCAAAGTTCTAAAATCGTTATTGCTTGCAAGACTGCCAGGTCTTTGCCTGTAATGAAATAAATAATCCGGAGCACACACAAGCGTACCAGCGTTCTCCAGTACTCTGTACATCACGGATATGTCCTCATAAATCCTTCCTTCGGGAAATCTGATTCCCGAAAAGCACTCTCTTTTGTATATTTTATTCCAAACGACGTTTTTTATATAATATTCTGTAAGATATGTGTGAAGAATGTCTTTACCTTTTAAAATACGTATGTTTCCGTCGTCTGCTTCCAGAAAAGGATCTTTAACGCAGTCACGATAATCAAAGGTATATCGGAAAACAATTATATCCTGATCGTATTTTTCAGTATATTCAGCAAATTTTCTGAAAAGACCCGGTTCCGTCCAATCATCGCTGTCCAAAAATGATATATACTCTCCCTGTGCGGCGTCCAATGCTATATTTCTGGCACATGAAAGGCCTCTCTTTTCTGTATGGAAAACCTTGATTCTTTGGTCTTTATCTGCATAACTATCACAGACGGCTTCGCTGCCGTCTGTTGAACCGTCATCTACAAGTAATATTTCGAAGTTTTCATAATCCTGCGCGATTACGCTATCAAGACATTGCTCGATATACTCTCTTACGTTGTATACAGGAATTATCAAAGAAATAAAAGGATCGTTCATAAGTCTTCTTTCCGACTTGTATTATATTCCCAATTCCATTATTAGGCAAATCTATCTGTTTTTGTTATTTTTCCTGTTTGAATAAACCGTAATGGAAGTAAAAATGACTCTTGCCAGAATATTCATGGCAAGTATGATGAGACTTATGACGCTTTGCATCTCATAGTTGCTGTTCTTTTCATAGGTAGTGATCAGAATAGACAGAGGCTGATTGTCATAAGTACACAGGAAAGCTACTGCCGATATGGTGATCATACTGTTAAGGAAAAAGTAGGAGAACATCTCCGTTAAAGTCGAAACAGATCCGGGAAGAAGTACTTTCGCAATGATCTTCCCTTTCGATATACCCAAAGTCTCCCCTATCACTTCGTATTCGCTGTTTATCTTGCTCAGACAGTTCTTTGCAAGCAGATACGGAGATCCTAGAAAATGGAATATATTAACCACCACCAGTATGGCTATCGTGCCGTAAAAGAAACCGTTACTTCCCTTAAACAGGAATATATAGCCTATGCCGAGCACAAGCCCTGGAATGGCGATCGTAGAAAGTGCGAGCAGATCGACGATTTTCCCGGCTCTCCCTTTTTTCCTGACGCTCATATATCCAAGCGTATAGGCAAAACAAGTTCCGCAGAATGCTGTAGTCAATGCCAATGTAAGCGAATTGATTATATATGCCCGAAGTCCTACTCCGTGAGTATTGGAAAAGATCTGCGCCACGTGTTCGAATGTAAAGGAAAGGTCGTTCGGGAAAGCCTTGGTAAAGGACAATGAAATGAACGCAAGCTGCGGCAGGAAAAGAACGAGAGCCAGAAGCAGAGTAAAGAATACCGTTGTGAAATTGAACAGTCTGCTCGTTTCTATCAGGCTGTAATGCGCTTCGCCCACACTGTGATCCTTGAACAGTATATCGAAAACGAATGATATTACAGCAGGAATAAGCAATACAAAACCGGCTATGCTTCCCCTTCCGTACTGGAAGGAAGACATAAACTGATCGTAAAGATACATAGGAAGGGTTTTTACTTTTCCCGCTATTTCCATAGGCATGCCATAATCTGAGAAAATAAGTGTGAAGCATGCGAAAAACGCCGAAATAAGTGCAATCTTCAGATAAGGTATCGTGAGTCTGAAAAATGTGCTGGGTCTTTTGATTCCCATAATGAGAGCGGCATCGTAAGGCCCTTTATCCTCATAGGCCAGCGCATCGTAAAGTATAAGAAACGTTGCGGGGAAAGAGGTCATTACGGAACCCATAATAAGACCGGGGAAACCCCTTACTTCTATTTCCAGACCGAAAAGAATATCTATAAATCCGTTAGCTCCGAAAAGTATGCGAAGTCCAAGTCCGACGGATATGGTAGGGACCAGCATTCCCAAGGTCAAAAGAAGAATAAATACCTTTTTCCATCTGATGCTTGCCGTATACAGAAGATACGATGATACAAGAGCCAAAAGCGTGGTTATAACAGCGGAAACACCTGTATAAACAATGGAGTTTCTTACCGCCTCCTTAAAACCGGGATCTTTGGATATATACTGCCAGTCGCTTCCCGACATATGAAAAGCGAGTGTTATAAGCGGCAGCAATGCAAAAACTATTATGCAGCTTATAGATATCAGGCGAAAAAACTCGCGCTTGAAAAAACGCCCGGTGCTTGCTGACTGGGCTTTCATAACTTTACCTCGTTTGAAATGCTGTCGTTTATAGACTGAACTTTCAGATTAAGATGATCGACGATAAATCTCCTGACGAAATTATCTGCAGGATTATGATACAAATTAAATGGCGTATAGAGCTGAGCTATCCTGGAATCGTTTATAACCATTATCCTGTCGGAAAGAGCAAAGGCTTCTTCCTGATCATGCGTTACGTAAACCATGGTGACACGGAGTTTCTTCTGTATGTTTTTAAGTTGCTGACGAAGAACCAGTTTTATTTCTGCATCGAGAGCTGACATCGGTTCGTCGAACAGAATAATATCCGGATTCAGGACCAGAGTACGGGCTATTGCGACCCTCTGCTGCTGTCCGCCCGATAGTTCTCGGGGCTTTTTGTGAATATGTTCTCTGAGATCGACAGTATCAACAATATCGTTTACTTTTCTGTCTATCTCGTCTTTTCCCAATCTGCGGCTTTTCAGAGCATAGGCAATATTATTATAGACGTCCATATTCGGAAACAGTGAATAGTTCTGAAACACTATACCGATGTTTCTGTCTTTCGGCGGTGCGTAGGTAATATCTTTGCCGTCTTTGATTATGCGGCCTGAAGTAGGCTTTTCGATCCCAATGAGCATACGGAGTATGGTCGTTTTACCGCAGCCGGAAGGTCCGAGAAGCGACAAAAACTCGCCCTTCATTATATCGAAGGACACGTTTTCTATAACGACTTTGGATTCAAATTCCTTGCTTAAATTTTCGCAGCGTACGATTACTGCCATTTCGTTTTCAGACATATCAGTAAACCCACTTGTCCAGAAGATCCTGCTTGTAATCAAAATCAAAGAGACCGTTCATTGTTATCTCTTTATAGCTTTCAGGATAGTTGGGGATCTCTGCGGCAGGCATGTCTTTATATATCCTGTCGGGATTGAATTTAGCGCACTGAGGTTCGTTCAGTTCGTTGAACAGATAATCGAATACAGCTTTTACGCTCTCTTTGTTTTCATGCCCGGATATCATTCCCATAGTAAAAAGGTCGAAAGCGAGGCCCTGCTCCGGAACGACAACTTCCATTCCCTCATTATCGTTGGCTAATTGAACGCACTGCCAGAGAAGCCCGTAAGCGATGGCCACGTCTCCTCTCACTGCAGATTTTGCAGGTGCAGAGCCGGAAGTTGTATACTCTTTGATATTGGGATTGAGTTTCTCGAAATATTTTAGTCCTTCCGTTTCGCCCAATACCGTGATCATTCCGTTATAGTAACTGTATCCTGTGCCTGAGCTCTTGGGAGAAGGCATAGATATAAGATCTTTGTATTCAGATTTGAGCATATCTTCGTAGGAATAAGGAACATCTAATCCTTTATCACTAAGGATATTTTTGTTTACAAGAAAAGCACCTGCTGTTTTCCCGTTTACCGCATATCTGTGATGACGGGGCGTAAAGCCAAGTACTGAATCGTCATATTTTGTGAAATCATAAGCGCTCAGATCTGCGAACAGTTCCGGATTGGCATTAAGAATTATCTCAGCATTGACAACTTCAAGATCATAAAATATATCGCAATCGCTGTTTTTCCCTTCCGCCTGGAGTTTAGAAAGAAGCTGACCGGTGCCGAGAGACTGTATGACTATTTCATAATCCGGGAACTTTTTATCAAGAGCATCCTGGATATACGTTATGCGTTCGTCTTCTGCCGCAGTATAGATTACGACCCTGTTTTCTTTACCGTTTTTAGCGTTACCACCGCAGGCGGTCAATGAAAAAATCATGATTACGGTAATCAGTAAAGCAATTATCTTTTTATGCATTTTGACTCCTGTTATATTTTGTTCAATATTTTCCTCTTAGAAGGAATTGGTATTACATTAAATGTAAATTTTACTTAAAAATAATAAAATCGCGTTCAAAATCATCCGTTTTAAACGCATATTCTGAACGCGATTATACAACTTATGCATTTTTCAGTCAATACTTACACGTCATAAGACTTGTCAATTTGTTTAAGTTCGCTGAAAGAATCTATTTCCACTATATCCTCATCGAAGCATTCTCTTATTTCCACAGTATAATTCTCCTTACGGTATACAAGCGGGACCTGTTCCCAGTACCGTTCCTTGCCTCCCGGAGAATTGAAAACGTCCTGTATATCCTGAGATAATTTATGACCGTCTGCTTCGTTCCAGTAGGAAATACCGACCATCTGCCATATATCGTCCCCTTCTCCGCCGACCATTTCTTCCGTGATAATACCGTCCTTTACCCTGAAACACCAGTCATCCGAACGCTGTTTCTTTATTCCCAGAAAATCAGATCTGTAGTGATACTTTTTGATGATTTTCGGATTGCTTATAAGAAGGTCCGCTTCAAATACGTAGGCGTTTGAAAGAAGATATCTTGCTACAAGCGAAGAACTTATGTTATTCGCTTCGTTGAACACAGGGTTCTCGAGGAATTTTACCATAGGATATTTGTAAAGGAGCTGATCGAACATCTCGCTCAAATATCCTCTTACGATATAGATTTCATCTATTCCGGCTTCAAGGCAGGCGTCTATCAGACGGTCGATAATTCTTACGCCAAGAACTCTTACCAGCGGTTTGGGCGTATTAAGCGTAATAGGAAGAAGCCTGGTTCCGAATCCCGCAGCAACAAATATCGCTCTTTTCGCTCTGTAGGGCTCGAGCGCGCTTATTCCGTCGCCGGTTACGATTCCGTCCCTCACGAAACCGAATTCCGAAAGTTCTTTTAGAGTCTTGTTTACGGTACCGAGACTGTATCCGGTCATAATTTCAAGCTGTCTCTGAGTCAGAGCAGTTTCGTTTGTGACCATTTTTTCAAGTACATCGAATTGTTTTCTTGTTAAATTCATATTAGATGCCGTTACTTCATGTTATCGTATCAAGAAGTAGTTACCTTTCTGAATATATTTTGCCCGCCTATTATATCACAGCGATGCGTAACAGGATAATTATATTCAAACAAAAAAGAGGCAGACTTCAGTCTGCCCCATAATAGTTAAAATCGTTACCTGAAAAGTCTCATCATCAAAGAAAAGACCTGATCCTCGTAATCCTGGATCTTTTTAGCAGCCGGCACTTCGGCCATTCTGGGATGTTTCTCAAGGTATTCATCCCACGTAACGTAATCCTTTGTTTTGAATTCCATTTCTTAGGCCTCCTTCTTTAATAATTCGTGTTGTCTCTTATCCATTCGGTAAGAGCCTTGAGGTTGGTTTCTACGGGCTCATCAAGGGAGAAAAGGCCCTTGTCGAAGTTGAACACGTATCCCCCGCCCTCTGCAACTACGTCGAAGAGTTTCTTTGCTTCGTCGATGCACTGCTCAGCATTCAGATAACGGAGATGGTCCTGCTTATAGAATCCGGTAATAGTATGTACGCTTCCCTTCGGAGTATTCTCCGTAAAGAGTTTCTTTACGTATACGGGATCTCCTTTCTCAAACTGATATCTGATGGATCCTGTAAACTCGTTCATAAGCTCCATATGTCTCATCCAGTCGTCCTCTACGAAAAGATCAACGCCGTGTCCGTAAGCTACGAGTCCGTCCATTACCTTCTTCATTGAAGGATACCAGAACTTTTCAAACTGCTTGTTTGAAATAAAACTTCCCATATGAAGAGGGATAGAAATTCTGTAGAATGGCGGAAGAGCCTTAGGATTCGATCCCAGACCTTCTCTTAGCATAAGAGGAACTATTGCTTCGCACGCCGCAAGAAGTTTATCGGGGCATCTTCTCATATCCATATTGATATTTGAGAAGGATCTGAGGAAATCTGCCATATAGTCGAAAGGCGCCGTTGACCTTCCTGCCGCTGATTTTGCGAAGCCGTACTTCGCGTTGATTTTTGCCATTGCGCTTCCGATCATAGCCATATGGTCGGCGTTGGCTTTTACAGCCTGAGCCATGATCATTGCTCTTCTGCCCGGCGTCGTATCGAGAGCCGGATAAAGTCTCGGCAGAAGTACTTCAATCATATACGTCATAGGATCTGCTATGAAGTCGTCGTACTCTTCGGGTTCAAGGCAGTGCACTTCCGGATGCTGCATGACACCGGAATCACTCTGAATGATACTTTTTGCATCCAGTATCTGATAAACGATGGGCAAACGTATGGCTCCAGTGCTGATCGGAGTGTCTCCGTAGAACTGACTGTTTGCATAATCGAGAATATCATACCAGTATTCCGGCTCCCAGAAGATATCTCTTCTAGTCTTGCCTTCCGGTACTACGCCCTTTCTGATAGCGTACTGTACGGTAGCCTCGAATGCGGGACCTACTGTTACAGGAATTCTTTTCGGAATTTTGCCCGAATATACGTCCCTATAAATTTGACCCCTTTCTTCTCTCAACTCTTCTACATTCATAAACTTGTATCCTTTCTCCCTCACGGACACCTGTCTAGATTATTCTAGGTAAATAATACCACTTGAATATATATAACCGCAACAACTGAACGAACTGTTATATTTTAAATTCAATATTATGCTGTATGAGCCATTCGTCGATTTCCTTGCCCACGAGTTTTTCACCGTTTATTCCCTTCGACGCAGGTGATGCAAGGAATGATATCGTTTTATTAAGTACGTCAGGTTTAAGTATCTCTTTTCCGATTTTCCTATACCTTTCGAGATCGCCCTTGCCGGCCATGGGTGTATCGGTAAACCCGCCCGGCGTGATGACGTTGACCGTAACTCCGGTTCCTTTTAGATCCTTCGCCATAACCGCAGCCATGGCTTCGGCGCCGGCTTTTGAAGGTCCGTAGGGAATCTGCCCTTCTCTTGTCATTGTGCTCGTACTTGTTGAAACGTAAAGAACTCTCCCTGAACCCTGTTTTACCATCATGGGTATGAATTTACTTGCAACTATAAAGAATCCGAGAAAATTGGTATCAACTACGGCTTTTACGGTAAACAGAGGAATATCATAAAACTTATACCCCGCAGGGAGTTCATCCATACCGGGAGCGTTTCTGCCTATGCCCGCGTTGCATACAAGCATGTCAAGGCGGCCGAAATTCTCATTCACCCACTCATAAGCTCGTGCAACGGATTCTTCGCTGGTTATGTCCATAGATATAGCACGGACATCTCCAACCGATGAGAGTCTTTCTTTTGCATCTTCAAGTCTTTGCCTTCCTCTTGCAGAAATAATGACTGTCGCGCCCTGAGAAAGGAGCTGCTTTGCCATTTCAAACCCAAGTCCGCTGGACCCGCCGGTTACAAGAGCTGTATACCCTTTTAGATTGTCCGACATTTTCTATTTATCCCCTATCTTAATATTTATTTTGATTATATACCATAAATTACTAATTTTCATCAAAAAACCCTCTTCACACCGGTAAAGAGGGTTTTGAATCAGATATTAGGTTATACCATATTTAAATACATTATTCGATCATCTTGTAGAGAATCGATTTATTCTCTATGGCCTCAGGCAGCCATTCGTTTCCAATGCCTACTCTTGAATCGTCGATTTCAAAGTATCCGTTAACAGGCTGGTCATTGTATTTTGTCAGACCCATAGACGTTATCTGACGATTACATACGTGATGTTCGTGAATAACGAAATTCGGGATGCAACACTCAACCTGAAGCGCAGCGTTGGTGACAAGCGGGCTTCCTGCAGTATGTACCTGTACGCCGACGTCGAATGCATGAGCCATATCGCAAATCTTCTTAGTCTCTGTTATACCTCCTGTGTTTGCCAGATCGGGCTGCGCCAGCTGAATGAGGTTCCTCTTGAAGTAATCCATAAATCCCCAGCGGCTGAAGATACGTTCTCCGTTCGCAAGCGGAATGCGAGTATGCGATGCGATATACTCAAGTGAAGTGATCGTAGGCGGATTGGGCTCTTCGAATGCCATCATACGATATTTCTCGGCAAGCTGTGCAAGTTGTACTGCACCAAGAGCGTCGATACGGGAGTGGTTCTCCATAATGATATCCACTTCATAACCTACTTCGTCTCTGACAGCCTTCATAATACGTTCTACTCTGTCAAGTTCTGCATTGGGGATGATACCGGTCTCTTCCCAATATGCCATACGGGAACCGTCAGCATGACGATCGAAGAAATCGAACTTGAGAGAATCAAATCCTTCGTCTACAGCAAGCCGCGCGTTGTGAGCATAGTCTTCCGGTGTCTTGCACCAGATATGCGGATTGTTCTCTTCATAGTCGTTTCCCCATCCGTATTGAAGCTGAGAAGCGTAAGTACGGAGTTTGGTACGGAACTTGCCGCCGAGGAGCACATACACGGGAACGTTGAAATATTTTCCTTTGATATCCCAAAGCGCAATATCTATGGCAGACATCGCAGCATACATTACAGGACCCGGTGACATAGCCCAGAAAGTTGTTTTACGGAAAGTTTCCCAAATCATCTCGATATCCAGAGGATCCTTACCTATAACCATCTTCGCCAGATCGCAGAGCGCACCCCATCCGCCGGTACCGCCCTGTCCGTACGCAAGACCGGCTTCACCGTGGCCGACAAGACCGTTGTCCGTAAAAATACGGCATCCTATAGGCTGGTTGCTGTCCCAGTCGCATGCTTTTAAACGAAATACGTCAACTTTTGTAATTTTCATAATGACCCTTTCTGATAAAAATCCTTCTGACTATAGCTAGTATTATTCATTGTGTTACATTCTATTACCGGAAACCCGGCGAGAAAACGAAATAAAGATTTACTACGCATATAGTTTATCCTTGATTATTATACTAAAAAAATACATAATCTGAATTAGGTTATAAAGCAGATTTATAACTTTACCTTAATTAGCATTTATTAATTTTATAACCACAAAAATGAACAGTGATATCTTGCTAAAATTTAAAGCCATCGCTGACTGCGGTTCAATGACGAAAGCAGCAAAACAGATATACGTATCTCAACCTGCATTAAGTTACAGCCTCACATCGCTGGAAACAGAATTAGGCTGCAAACTTTTTAAGAGAGAAGGAAACTCGATGATACTCACCGATGCAGGCGAAGACCTGCTCTATTACGCAAACCTGATCTCAAATGACCTTGACCGCGCAATAGAAACCATGAAAAACCGTGACAAAATATTATTGTCTGCAAATAATATATGCGCGGCTTTCCTTCTGTATTGCTGTAACGAGGAAGAACTTAGCAGAATCAAATTGATAGTTGCGACTGAAAAAGATTGCCCGGATCTTCTGGTCCAGGGAAAGATTGATGCCGCCACTTGTGATGATTTCTACTTCAAGAACACACAAGCAGAATACAGGAACATGGAGATAGAGAAACACCTCATTTGTAACGAAACGCTGCAATTGATGGTTCCGCAGGGGCACAGGCTGTATGACAAACCGTTAGTTTGTTATGAAGATTTTGCCGATGAACCTCTTATAGTCGAATCAGACTCTCCGTCTATGCTCTACTGGCTCAACAATCTGGAAGAAGGATACTCTGTGTCATTAAATATTAAGTATGCTTTTGATAAAGCGACACTCGACCACATAAGGTACAAACTTCATACAGTTGAACTCAAACGTAAAAACAGCGTTCTGAATGATTTATATTATGAAAAAACTATGTTTCCCGGTTATAGGTCTATAGTGGTTAAAGACGTATACTCCACCAGATCCCTGTATATGTGGAATCTCAAAGAAAGGCACCAAAAAATCCAGCCGCTTCTCGACAGTCTCAAGAAGTTCTATTATCAGCCATCTGAAAATGTATATAGTCTGAGAGCTCTCGGAGATAAGAATAATCATTAATATATAAATAAAACTATCAGTTAATGCCGATAGTTTTAAATGTTACATAATTATTTAATTATTTACCTTATTACCTTACAGCAAGCGACCCAATGTCCGGGGGCAACTTCCTTTAATTGCGGTTCCTCAGCCATGCATTTATCGCATACTTCATTACATCTTGCGGCAAATCTACAGATAGGTTTAGGCTCTATTGGAGATGTAACTTCTCCTTTTAATACTATCCTATTCATTTCGTAATGAATATCCGGTACCGGTATTGCTGAAAGAAGCGCTTTTGTATATGGATGAAGTGGATTTTCGAAAAGTTCCTCTGCAGGAGCTTTCTCTACCATTCTTCCCATATACATTACAGCAATATCATCCGCAAAATGATTTACTACTGACAAATCGTGAGTAATAAAAATATAAGTCAGTCCGTCTTTTTCCTGTATATCCTCCATAAGGTTAAGTATCTGTGCCTGTATTGATACGTCCAGAGCAGATACCGGTTCATCGCATACTATAAATTCAGGATCCATCGCAAGTGCTCTGGCGATACCGATTCTTTGTCTGCGGCCGCCGTCGAGTTCATGAGGATAAGTGTCATAAAGCCTTTCAGCAAGTCCTACCCTTTCCATAAGTTCAAGAACCTTTTCCTCAAGCTCACGTTTGGATTTTACCATACCGTGAATTTTTAACGGTTCGGCTATAGTCTGACTTACTGTCATACGAGGGTCAAGTGATGAGAAAGGATCCTGAAATATAATCTGCATCCTTCTGCGGAGCAATCTCAACTCCTTCTTGGATATGTTTGTAATATCTTTCCCGTCAAAAATTATCTTTCCTTCGGTCGGCTCTATTAGTCTTAGGATCGTACGTCCTATAGTAGATTTACCACAACCGGACTCTCCAACTATTCCAAGCGTCTTTCCCTTTTCTATTTGAAAGGAAACGTCGTCTACAGCATGTAGCATGCCTGCAGGTGTTTCAAAATACTTCTTTAAATGCTGAACATCGAGAAGAATGTCCTTGTTTTCGTTAGCCATATGATTTTCCTTTATAGTCTGTCTTCGTCTTTGCCGTCCTCATATAGATGACAGGCAACGAAATGCGAATCTGAAAGCCACCTTTTTTCCGGCTTTTCGAATCTGCAGCGTTCGGTAACATAGTCGCATCTGTCTGCAAATGCGCATCCCATAGGCAAGTTTGCCGGATCCGGAGTGAGTCCCCTTATTGGTTTTAGTCTCGACATCCGATTATTGATATTCGGCAGAGAATTGAAAAGACCCTGTGTATACGGATGTCTTGTATTGTCGAAAATATCCTCCAGATTTCCGTGTTCGACTATTGAGCCTGCATACATAACGGAAACTTCGTCACACATTTCGGCAATAATACCCAAATCGTGGGTTATCATAAGCACAGAAGTTCCGAATTTTTCCCTCAGTTCCTTTATCATTTCAAGCACTTGTGCTTGTACAGTTACGTCAAGGGCCGTAGTAGGTTCATCAGCTATCAGCAGAGAAGGATTGCACGCAAGAGCCATAGCTATTACGACTCTTTGTTTCATACCGCCGGAAAACTGGTGCGGATAATCATCTTTTCTCCCTGCAGGAATACCGACAAGTTCAAGCATTTCCTCAGCCTTTTTCTCAGCTTCCTGTGAACTGCATTTCTGATGCAGTTTTACAGATTCAGCTATCTGATATCCAACAGTGAAAATAGGATTGAGAGCAGTCATAGGATCCTGGAAAATCATAGCGACTTTCTTGCCCCTGATTTTCTGCATATCAGAATCGTCCATTGCTGGAATGCTGTTTCCGTTCTCATCCGTTCTTATGATAGGATCTCCGTCCAACGTTATCGTTCCGTGTTTTATAACGCCGGTTGTTTCCGGAAGAAGGTTAAGTATTGAAAGAGCCGTTGTAGTTTTTCCCGCTCCTGTCTCTCCGACAAGGCCTAAAGACTTACCCTTCTCTATCCAGAGCGATATACCGTTTACAGCTTTTACGATCTCATCTTCTGTCCTGTACTCGACTTCCAGATTTTTTATTTCGAGCATCAAATTAGTGTTGATTCCCATATTTTCTACCTACTTTTTAAGTCTCGGGTCCATAGCATCCCTAAGTCCGTCTCCTATAAGATTGAAGGCGGAAATCGTCAGAAGAAGCGCAATTCCGGGGCCGAGAACCAGATAAGGTCTTCCCACAATGAATGCCCTTGCGCCGGAAAGCATATTTCCCCAGTCGGGAGTCGGAGACTGTATACCCATACCTATATAGCTCAGTGTTGAAACAGAAAGTATACGACTGCCTATTGCCAGAGCATACTGAACGAAAATCGGTGCCATACAGTTCATGAGGACGTGTTTGAATATAATGGTTGAGTCTTTTGCGCCGATTGCTCTCGATGCTTCGATGAATTCCTGCTCTCTTACGGTCAGAACGGCCGAACGCACTATTCTGGTGAATTTCGATATGTACGAAATACCCAGAGCCAATGAAATATAGAAAATATTCGGTTTAAACGCACTCATTATGGCAATGGCAAGCAGAAGTCCGGGTATCGAAAGAAGCACATCCGTACAACGCATGATAATATTGTCCAGTCTTCCTCCGTAATATCCGCATACGGAACCCAGTACTCCGCCTATAATCAACGCGAACGTGGTCGCGAAAATTCCCACTGTAAGAGATGCTCTTGCACCGTAAACGATGCGGCAGAGCATATCTCTTCCCATTTCATCTGTACCGAGCCAATGTTCTTTGGACGGCTTTTGCAGTCTCATGGGTATGTTTATATCACAAGCATCAGTCTGGTAATCCCAGAACAGATCTGCTGTCAGAGCAGCAAGAATTATGATGGCAAGAACCACAAGGGCAGCCATCGCGATCTTATTCTTGCGGAATCGTCTCCAGATCTGCCGCGCCTGACTCTCTTTTTTCTTTTTTATGTGTTCTTGCATTCTTGTTTTCCCTTAAATACTGAGCTTTTATTCTCGGATCTACCAGTCCGTAAAGTATATCAACAAGCAAATTGATGATGCTGACCATTACAGATACGAAAACCATACATCCTATAACCGTAGGCGTATCGTGAAGCTTGATATTATCTATCATAAGTCTTCCAACTCCCGGTATGGCGAATACAGTTTCTATCGCGACGGAACCGCCGACCAAAAGACTGAAATCCAGTCCCGCTACGGTTATGGATGGCAGCACTGCATTTCTGAGCGCATGCTTATACGTAGCTGAAAAATTACTTACACCTTTCGCTCTTGCTGTACGTATATAGTCAGAACTTAAGACCTCAAGCATCGAGGATCTCTGAGTTCTGACTATGCTGGCAAGCATATTGAAACCCTGCGTTACTGTAGGCAGTATATAACTGGCAAAACTGCCGTCAAAAGCTGACGGAAGAATTCTCCAGTTCAGCGAGAAAAGCAGCATCAGCATAATACCGACCCAAAATGTAGGAGCGGACACACCTATCATTGCGAATACGCTTATTACGTAGTCGGCAATAGTATTTCTCTTTACAGATGCTATAACACCCAGAGGAACGGATATAATAATTGCGACGAGCATAGCTCCGAGGCTAAGTCTTACCGTATACGGAATGGCTGAAAAGAGCCTTTCTGAAACGGGATTGCCTGTGTACCAGGAAACTCCGAAATCGCCTTTGCACAGATTCAGTAAATATCTTCCGAACTGAACGAAAAACGGATCGTTGATCCCAAGCGCTTCCCTTGTCTCTTCGATCAGTTCAGGCGTTGCGTCTGCTCCCAGAAGCAACGCGACCGGATCTCCGGGGGTCAAATGCATGATAAGGAAAACGATAAAAATAACAGCTATCGTCACCGGTATCATGTATAAAAGTCGTTTTAGTGAATATTTCAGCATTGCCTTAAAATCAGTATACCCCAGGGGCTGAAAAGCCCTTGGGGTTAAAATTGAATTTAACGGATTGATCCTTTATTTATAGCAGATAGTGTTGTACCAGTATGTTGTTTCCACGTTGATGTTCACTCCGGATACTCCTTTATGAGCAAGAGCGTAAAGATTGCTGTTGAACATACCTATCCAAGGGCAATCATCACACAGAATCTGATTGATCTGGTGATAATATTCTTCTCTTTCAGCTTCATCAAGAGACTGCTTTGCCTTTTCCATAAGCTCATCTACCTGAGGGTTTGTATAGTGAGCATAGTTTTTTGCTCCTATTCCGGAAGCCTGGAACTGACGTCCTACAAAGAGCTCGGGGTCGCTGTAGAAAGCAGTATAGTCGAAAGCCATATCGTATTCATTGTTAGCCATAACTTCTGTCAGAATCGTATTGTCGATTCTGAAATAATTCATGGTGATACCGACCTTACTAAGATTATCCTTAACCGTCTGAGCTATACGTTCTTCTGCATCAGTCTTTACACATGCTTTGATAGTTTCGCCGGAATATCCGGATTTCTGTACCAGTTCTGTTGCCTTTGCCTGATCGAAGGTATATGGATCTTCTTTTGCACCGATAACAGTGGGTGCCCATACATTGGACCAGACTTTGCCATAACTGTTGTATCCGACTTCAAGACAGTCCGCTCTGTTTACAGCATATGCGACAGCTTGACGGAGTTCCTTGCTGGTGAAAGGACCCTTCTCACAGTTGAGGGCAATGTAGTAAATAGTAGATGATTCGTGCTCAAGCACTTCCACGTTCGGATCTGCTTTGCACTCGTCCATCTGAGCTGTATCAAAGTTGACGTTTACGTCGGCCTCTCCTGTCTGAACCATAACAGTTCTTGTAGTAGCTTCCGGTATGATGCGGAATTCGAGAGTGTCATTCTTTGCCGCGTCATTCGGGTCAAAATAGTTTGGATTCTTGATAAGAGTAACCATATGACCAATGTTTCTCTCTCCAAGAATATATCTTCCAGTAGCGCCTTGTCTCATAACTTCATCCCAGTCGCACTCGCCGGCTTCAGCCTTTTCGATCCACTTCTGTGAAAGAATAGTACATGCTGAATTGGAAAGAGCCGTAAGAAGAGAACCATAAACAGTAGAGGTCGTGATTCTCAATGTTTCTTCGTCCACCTTTTCAAAGCTTGCCACAGGACCGAGAAGAGTTCTTCCGGAAGAAGACTTCTCTTTTGCTCTCTGAAGACTGAATATAACGTCGTCTACAGTCATCACACTTCCATCATGGAATTTGACGCCCTGCGCGATTTTAAACTCCCAAACATAGTTGTTTACCTGGGTGTATGAAGTAGCCAAAACAGGAACGGGATTGAAATAGTCGTCCGTTTCATAAAGACGGGATACCATATTTTTAAGAACGTTTTTGTTATTAGTATCCGTAGACGCAGTAGGATCGAAACCTATAACGTCTGAAGACTGGACTATAGTGATTTTTCCGTCCCAGTTCTCGGCTGACTTGCCTTCATTCTTTTTGCCACCGCAGCCTGCCAGCACAAAGACCATAGTCATTGCGAGCAAAAGCGCTGTGATTCTCATGATTTTCTTTTTCATTTCTTGATACTCCTTATGCTATCTAAATTAAATTCTGTAACTGTCATCAAATTCCTGTAATTCTTTGAATGAATCTATCTCTACGACGTCGTCTGAGCCTACCGGCATAACGTGAACATCGTATCTGTCTTTATATTTTCTGAAAGGAACGAAAGACATGGGCAGTTTCTTTCCATCCTTTTCTTCGTACGCTTCTTTTATATCGTGGGCAAGATTCCTGCCATCTTCGGCATTCCAGAATGAAATACCTATGAGTTTATATAAATTATCACCCGTGCCTCCGACTCCTATCTCATCTATCGAGCCTTCATCGTCGGATTTTATATACCAGTCATCTGTCTGATTCGTTTTGGTTCCCATAAAATCAGAACAGTAATGATACTTTTTTATTACATTTGGATTATTTACTACGAGATCCGACTCCAAAACATAGGAGCTTTCAAGCAGGTCTTTAGCGTAATAGAAAGATGAAATGGTTCCAGTACCGTCATACTCGGGATTCCTTATCAGCTTCACCATCGGATATTTGCTCTTAAGAAGTTCGAACTGATCTCCCAGATAGCCGTTCACTATGTAGATATCCGTAATGCCGGCAGCAATCACTGCATCGAGTAAAGTATCAATTATTCTTTTGCCGTGAACTCTCACAAGAGGTTTGGGGGTATTGATCGTGATAGGCAGCATTCTTGAACCGAATCCGGCGGCTAGAAACACCGCTCTACGGGCTCTATATGGTTCCAGCTCATCAAGACCTTTTGCTGTTATCCCATTCTTATCAATCAATCCCGAAGACATAAGCCCTTCAATGACGGAATCGCTTCCTTTTTCAGAAATGATTTTATTTATATCAGCCGTACCCTCAGCGAGAGCAACAAGCTCGTTGAACGATTTCAGATCCATATGTATCCTCTGCTTAAACTCTTTATCAATTCTGCTAAAAATTGTATATAAAATGAATGATACATTCAACAATTCCAAAGGTAAAATAAGGATATTCAACAATAATCATTCATTTTTGTTGAATATTTGGAAACATTTCAACATTTATATTGAAAAATACTGCATTGGAATTTAGAATAATATAGGATAAGAAATTCAAATTTACGTATGAGGTGTAGATTTATGTCTTTAGGTGAAAACATAAAAAGAAGAAGAATGGAACTCGGACTTTCACAACAGGAGCTCGCAGATGCGCTGGGATACAAGACAAGATCATCAATAGCAAAGATTGAAAAAAACGGTAATAGCATCAGCGAAGACAAACTTTCCACTTTAGCAAACACCCTTCAGACAAGTATCACCTACCTTATAACCGGTCAAAATGATACAAAACATGGATCAGGCATGACTGCCAGTACCGTTATTTCAAAATCAGATATTTCCAGTTTAAACTATACCGGAAGCACTGACAGAAAATGCATAGCAGTAATTCTTGCCGGCGGAACAAACCACCTTAATAAATATAACATTCCCTATCAGTTCGTGTCTGTAAAAGAAAAACCTGTAATTCTTTATACTATGGAGGCAATGCAGAGGCATCCGCAGGTGGACCGAATCCATGTAGTCTGTCTTTCAGGCTGGGAAGATCAGGTCAAAGCATATTCTGAAAAATTCGAGATCACTAAACTTGGGGAAATAATACCGGATGGAAAAACGGGAGTCGAATCTGTTAAAAATGCTGTAGAGTGGCTTTCTCCTCTTTACAATCCGGCAGATATAATGATGATTCAGGAAGCAACCAGACCTTTCATAGATCCGGAAACAATTTCCAACGCAATAAGATGCTGTAAACAGTACGGGAGCGCTGTTGTATTTGAAAGACTTAATTGGACAACTCCCTTTCTGGTTGATGAAAGCAATCAGAATATGACTCATCTTGACGCCAGAAGAGTGATCAATGTACAGTCACCTGAACTTTTTTCTTTCGGTCTGCTGAGGAAAGCATTTACGGACGCTCTGATCACAGGTCATAAGTTCGATGAAACTATATGCTCCGTATTTCTGCATAACATGGGATATGATCTTAAATTCTGCGAAGGCAGGAAAAACAATCTCCGCATCGTAAACGAAGAAGATCTCTCGCTCTTATCTTCTCTGAAATAAGTGCGAGAGACCTGTAATGACTATTATTTTCTTTCACCGAATATATCGTCCAGCGTCGGCTTACCGGGTTTGGCCGGATCTGAAGGGGTTTCATCGGCCGTCTCCTGTTTTTGAGGAGTTTCAGGCGCCTGCCCTATAGCCTCGTTTATTTCATCCCTTAAACTTCTTCCGGATGATGCCGGTATTTCTCTTGTCTGCTCACCATCGGAACTGTCTATCTTCGGAAGATCCATCTTGAAAAGAAGTTCATCTATGGATTCTTCCTCCGCTTTGGTATCATTACCCTTCTTCTCCGCTGTCTCGTTAGCAATTTCTTTGGGAAGACCTTTCTTAAGTTCTTTTAGCTTCTTTCTTCTCTTTCCTGATACGGACCAGGATATGAGCAGGATAATGAAGAGCAGAGCCTCAAGCAGATAGTGGACTATTTCGGGGGGAGCAATGCTGTTTTTCTCAGGAAGAGCGTCCATATTTGCAAGCGCGAATACGTACAGGTCCTCCGAAGACACTTTTACAGTTTTCCCAACCATATCTACGTCTGCCGGAAGATCGCTTCTTATTCCCTTTTCGTCAACTGCATAAACGGCGACGTTTCTTCCGAAACCCTCGGGTATCGGGAAAGTGATCTCTACGGGGCCTTTCTGCTCTTCTCTGTCTCCGTCCACGTTTACGGCTTTAATCTCATACAGGTCATAAGCTGAGGATATGCTTCCTATGCCGTAATCATTGAAATCGGAATCTTTCTCCGCCGCTTTACCGGTAATCCTTTCATAAAGACCTTTGAAATACTCTGTAACCTGCGAAATATACTTGGCAAAGCCTTCCTTCACCTCTTTCTCTTCAGGCCTTATATTTCCAAGAGTCTTTACTCTTACAGAAGTACCGGAGGGAAATACTTCCTCTTCAGTTTCAAGATAAATATGAGTTTCTTCGTCCGTATATGAACAGGGTGATATTATACTGCCTTCAGTTCCACACCTCGTACACTTTGCTTCAAAAAGACCGGTGGAATATATGGTTGCCTCTGAAACCAAGGTCCCCTGGGAGAAGTCGTGTCCGAGCGGGAGAGATTTCTGCCTCTCTATATGCCCGCATACCGTGCATTCGTGTTCTCTTTCACCCTTTTCCGTGCAGGTCGCCTGAACTATGGTATACCAGTTTCCGTATTTATGAGGTGCAAACGGAGTATCGACAGTAACGTCCTGTCCGCATACCGTGCATTTGCCCTTTGCCTGACCGTGCTGAGTACACGTTGCTTCCTTCAGAACTTCAGCGCCTTCTCCGAGTGTATGTCCGACGGGGGCAACGTTTCTTGCCTGGCTTGATCCGCATACGCTGCAGGTTCTAACCTGCTCACCGCTCTCAGTGCAAGTAGCTTCCTTTGTCGTCTGCCAGTCTGAATAACTGTGACCTTTTGCATCGATATAGCTTTGCTGCTTAGCTCCGCAGATGGAACAGACTCTTTCCTGCTGACCTATCTCAGTACAGGTGGCTTCGGATATGGTTTTCCATGCTCCCCATGAGTGGTTGCACGATATGTTCAGCGAAGTGCTTGCGCTGACAACTTCTCCGCCTGCTCCTACCGTTAGATTGAGGGAAACAGTGGTAGTTGTAATGGGAGCGTTGCTTTTTACTTTAAAAGTTATATAAAATACCGTTCCGTTGGGTTTTGCGGGTTCCGTCATCTGTGCTACGCCGTAGCAGAGCACGCTGTCATAGTTTGAGACTATAGTATTCGGAATGGACCACCCCGCGGCTACATAATCCAAAACGTTGGCGTCATATGCTACGGAAATACCGAGATTGTCTACCGTTTCCGACGTCGAAAGCACCGCGTTTACAGTTACGGTATCGCCCTGCTTCAGATAATTGTTCGTTGCTGTAGCTGACAGCCCCGATGCTGCAAACACGTTTGCAAAACTAAGGAGCGTCAGAATGCAGACAAGAATTAATGCTGTGATTTTTTTCATATATTATCTCTCCTCACTAAAGTAAAGGATATACGTCCTCATAGAACAGGTTATACAGAAGCCTCAGTACGTCGTCTCCGTTCTCCTTACCGTCTCCGTTGAAATCAAGCCCCTGATTGACCTTGTATACATCCGGATAGAACAGATGGTAAAGCGCCCTTAAAACATCGTCTCCATCTTTTTTCCCATTTCCGTCAACGTCGCCTCTAATTGCGTCGCCTATGATCGGAGTTACAATCTGGCTTGCGGATATCTCGTTGGTACAGGCCGAGTCGGAAAAGTATTTGCCGCAGTCCTGGCACTGCCAGTACTCTATGCTTCCGGGTGAGGTTTCAGTCGCTTCAACCGCAGGGAAATGGGCTACGTTCGAATGGCTGATCCAGGTTAGATCTCCGCCGTATCCGGAAAAATTGAATCCGTTCCAACTTTCATTCGTACAGGAGTACCGTGCGTTTGATGTAACTCCGTAAAACGCTTTGCTGTTGATATTCACGTGGCTGTTGCCGAAGAATATCTCACTAAGGTTGCTGCAGTCTGCAAAAGCATACTCGTTGATCGTTGTGACGTTTGAAGGAAGAGTTATGCTGCTCAATGAAATGCAGTCTGCAAAGAGATATTGAGAAAGTGATGAAATTCCGGAATTCAGATTCACCACACTAAGATTCGTGCAGCCTGAGAAAGCTCCTATCCCTACCGAACTTATGGTCGACGGAAGATATATTTCCGTAATGTTCATACAGTTCCAGAAAGCCCAGTCTCCTATTACCGAAAGACCCGTAGGAAGAGAAACGCTGCCGAGCGAAGTACAGTTATAGAAAGCTCCCTTACCCATTGAAATGAGATTGCTGCTCAGATCTACGGAATTGAGTTTCGTGCATCCTGAAAAGACGAAATCGCCCATCTTCGTAACGCTGTCCGGTATCACTACTGAAGTAATATCCTTTTTCTGCTCGAACGCTCTTGTCGCGATTTCCTTGACAGGGAGTCCTTCATAAGTATCAGGTATGACTATATCCTTGTCTTTACACGAGCCTATTCCGGTCACGATATAGCCGTTCCCTCCCGCATTGAGGGAATAGGCAAGCTCATCTCCCGAAGCGTAGAGCGCTGCGGCAGAAAGTCCGACGACCAGTATGACGGCTATAACGATGTAAAGGTGGTTCTTTTTCATAAAAACAAGATATGGTCATAATACTGCATTTTATGACTGTATATTATACCATATCTTGCGATTCATTGCTAAAAAAGAAACTCAATATTCACAAAATACTGAGTCCCTCGTTTGTATAAGCTTAATAGTAGAGATATCCGAGCCCTTTTTCCTCGAAGACGAAATTGAAGCGTTCATAAAATGCTACCAGATCGTCGTCAAGAAGCGTGATATGCACTTCTTTTGCAGGATGATCTGTTTCTGCCAGCGCCAGAGTTTCTTTTACGAGAGCTGTACCTACTCCTTTTCTTCTTCTGTCCGGAAGCACGTAGGTATCGGAAAGTACAAGAGCCTTATCGCCGTCTTTGCTTTGTTTTTCCTCGTCTTCTCTGATTGAGCATATACCTATTATCTTATCTCCGTCGAAGGCGCCTACCCAATAAGTCTGATAATAGTCGATTGCATCCTTCAGAATGGTATCCGTAGACCAGCCGAAGTAAAAATCGTTATCATCATCCGGTTCTGCGTCATATGCTTCGAAAAAATCTTCAAGGGTCAACTCATCTTTGGGAAGAGTGTATCTGATTTCAATTTCCATTAGTTATTTTCTCCTGAATGTATAAAATGTGCTCCCGATTATATCACGCGCACTTGTATTTGTACAAGGCAAAGCCTATTTCTTTTCCTTCAGCCTCATCAGAAGCTGTCCGCCTTTTACACTGTCTCCTGCTTTGACTTCTATACTATCTACAACTCCGTCGATTCTGGAGGTTACAGCAGTTTCCATCTTCATTGCCTCGATGACGATAAGAGTATCGTTGACTTTTACTCTGTCGCCGACAGATACGGAGATTTTGCTTACGGCGCCGGGTATTGACGCTCCGACCTGACACTTATCGTCGGTATCCGCCATAGCGACCTTTACCAGTGTCTTTTGCGCCTCCTCGTCCGGCACGCTGACTTCCCTCCTGATTCCGTTGAGTTCAAAACTGACGGTCCTGTTTCCTTCCTTATCTACGTCTCCGAGACCGAGATATCTTATGACAAGGACCTTTCCTTCTTTGATAGTGACGTAATTGGTTTCTCCTACGGCAAGTCCATGGAAAAACACGTGGCTTCCGAGCTTCGTTATATATTCATATTCATGCCTCTTCTTTAAATATGAGGTGAATACTTCCGGATACATGCAGTAGCTGAGTACGTCTCTGTCGTTAACTTCGTCGTCCTTGATCTCCGAAAGTTTCTTTCTGATATCCTCAAAGTCTGCCGGCGGAAGCAGCTCACCCGGACGGCAGCTTATTGCTTTTTTCCCTTTGAGAACGACTCTCTGCAGATCCTCGGGGAAACCGCCCATAGGCTGTCCCATCATTCCGGAAAAATATGAAACAGCGGAATCCGGGAATGCCAGAGATTCTCCCTTTTCGACTATATTTTCCGGCGTGAGACCGTTCTGCGTCATGAATATGGCCATATCGCCCACCATCTTGGAAGACGGCGTTACCTTGACTATATTCCCGACCATTTCGTTTACTGTCTTATAGTTTTCCTTGACTTCTTCGAATCTGTTGCCGAGTCCCAGAGATTCCACCTGAGGCTTGAGGTTCGTATACTGTCCGCCGGGAATCTCATAACGGTATATATCTGTAGCGGGATGCTGCAGACCGGTTTCAAAGGAATCGTATCTCTTTCTTATGTCTTCCCAGTAGTCGCTAAGTTGCTGTATTCTTGAAAGGTCAAGTCCGGTATCTCTTTCATTTCCTTCAAGAGCCGCAACTACAGCGTCGAGTGAAGGCTGACTGGTAAGCGAAGACATGGAAGAAATTGCGCAGTCGACGACGTCGACCCCGGCCTCGGCAGCCATAAGAAGAGCTGCGACCTGGTTTCCCGACGTGTCGTGCGTATGCAGCTGAATAGGCACACCTATCTCTTCCTTAAGTGTCTTTACCAGTTTCTTTGCGGCGTATGGTTTAAGCAGACCGGACATATCCTTTATGGCGATCATGTTTGCTCCGATCCTCTCAAGTTCTTTCGCCATATCTACGTAATACTTCAGGGTATACTTATCCTCTTTGTCACTGAGAACGTCGCCCGTGTAGCATACCGTAGCCTGCGCGATTTTTCCCTGATTCCTTACCTCGTCGAGGGCCACCGACATACCCGGTATCCAGTTCAGGGAATCGAAGACCCTGAAAACGTCTATTCCGGATCTTGTAGATTCCTTTACAAATTCCCTGATAACATTGTCGGGGTAGTTAGTATACCCTACCGCGTTCGCTCCCCTCAGAAGCATCTGAAGAAGAATATTCGGAACTTTTTCTCTGATTATATCCAGTCTCTCCCACGGCGATTCGTGCAGGAACCTGTAAGCGACGTCGAATGTGGCTCCGCCCCAGCATTCCAGAGAGAATGCGTCCGAAAGTATCTCGCTTGTCGCATCAAGGCTGTTTGCAATATCTCTCGTTCTCAATCTTGTTGAAAGCAACGATTGGTGAGCATCTCTGAAAGTAGTATCCGTAATGAGAAGTTTTTTCTGTGCGAGGACCCATTTCGATACAGCATCCGGTCCCTCTCTGTCGAGAAGCTGCTTGAGTCCGTCTTTTCTTTCGCCCGTAACAGGAGCAAATCTGGGCGCATCGTAGAACTTGTGCCCTTCTCTTTCCCTGACGTTTATCTCTGCTATATATTTAAGCATATTGGTGACTCTGTCGTGATCCTCGCCGAACACGAAAAGTTCCGGAGTCTCGTCTATGAACTTCGTATAGCACTTGCCGGACCTGAAAACCGGATGGTGAAGTATGTTCGAAATAAAGGAGATATTGGTTTTGACGCCCTTTACTTCCATCTCCCTGACGGCTCTTGAAGCCTTGTTCACCGCTCCTTCGAAGGAATTATCCCAGGCGGTGACCTTTACGAGAAGAGAATCGTAATAAGGAGAAATTACGGCTCCGGCGCCGGTAGTAGCGCCGTCAAGCCTTATGCCGAATCCGCCAGTCGACCTGTAAGCAGTTATTTTTCCCGTGTCCGGCGCAAAGTTGTTTGCCGGATCTTCGGTAGTGACTCTGCACTGTATTGCGTAACCGTTGACCTT
>JAEEGL011995781.1_pt1 | contig 42369 bp, 50 predicted proteins | sample 9134231 | NCBI WGS metagenome assembly JAEEGL01 (sample SAMN16246548, study PRJNA631951) | gut metagenome | biome: gut microbiome; feature: rumen; material: fiber-attached | host: Bos | place: Iran: Karaj | collected 2018-10 | reverse complement strand
TTCTTTGTTTGTTCAATAGGCTTAATGGTCTGGCTCAATCTCAGAGAATACAGAATCCCCAAATACTAAAGCCACTATCTGCAAACTCCGAGATTACAAACTGCAAAATTAGGAGTTAAGGAACGCCAAAACAATAACTAGCACGCCAAAAACACGCCAATTTAGAGCATAAAAGAAATCCAAACTGCTGATAATCAGCGGTTTGGATTTTCTTTCTGTCGGGATTACTGGAGAGGTGGACTCTCCGGTAATTGGGGAAACACGCCTTTTTGTGGGGGTTTGAAACCCGATTTTTTATTGGGTTTCGTCCGAATTTCGTCCTACATTCATTGCTTGTAAAGTGGTGATTTACTTTGGGTTATTCGATTTTGATTGAAGAAAAGTTCAATTCTGGGTGAATGACTTGAGCTTTTCTTTTAGTAGGATGATCTGCTCTTCCTTGCTTTGTATGAGCTTGTCTTTTAGGTCGAGCATCTGGATGAGGTAGGTGGTGTCTGTCGGATGCTCGCCCGTCTCATCGTCTAGGTCGACGTAGTAGTCGATGGGCCTGTCGAAGTAACGGCAGAACTTCTCTATGGTGGCCAGTGACGGGTTCATGTTCGCCTTCTCGCCATAGTAGCTGTTGATGGTGGTGTCCGTCTTGTCTCCGAAGAGATCTGCAGCGACCTTGCTACGGCCGACCCTCTTCACGTCTTCTTCAAATCTGTCTTTTCTCCACATATTCCATCAGATATGATTCATTGATATATATATCCCAAATTCTATAAATGTCATTTTCAAATGTTATTTCAGATGTTTGTATAGGTTTATAATAGTATTCGTCATCGTGGAGGAGATAGATGAATATACCATCTTTTCGGTTGACTATTCTTATTGAGAATTTATTGTACCCCTTGAATTCTTCATATTTGTTCAGGTCGCTGTCGATGTATATCATCGTGGCTTTCTCTTTATAGAAATCTACTACCATACATCCGGGAATGGCATCCATGGGACCGATGTGATCCATGCTACTATAAACTGAAATTGTTCCTCCGCTTCCTATCGCTACAGCGTAACATGTATGGAAGTTGGCACGTACTTCATTCCTTAGGTTTGCTTCCATCCGTTAGACATTTATTGATTTACATCGTATTTATTTGAGATATTACTTTGGCTCGTCTTACTTTATTTCAATCTTATTATTCCCAAATAAGAAGGTGAAAGTTTTCTCCTGCTGTTGTTCTCCCATCTCTATTTTTACTGTTGCTTTGACACTCCTTTCTATATAATCATTTTGATTATTAGTATAAAAAAGTTCAAAGAGATTGTAATCGAGGAACTCGCTTATTTGTCGTAGCATTCCTGTATCAAGCGATTTCTGATTAAATACATCTCGATTCATGTTTTGTGGATCCTTGCCAATATGCTTAGCAAGTTTTGCTTTGCTGATTCCTTTTTCTTCGATGAGGTTCATTATAACCTCTCCAAGATTCACGTCCTTGATTTCCATAATGCAAAATTATTAAATGATTTTGTTGTTAAAAAAAATTAGTATAATCGTATTTGATTGTTAATGATATTCAAAATTGATTATAAATATATGCAAGTATAATCGTAAATGATTATATTTGCACCATAAAATTACAATATAAATTTTGTTTATGAAAATAATACAAGAAAAAGTTGATTTATTTATTGATTTTTACAAGAATCAGGATATCGAGGAGAGGCGTCGGATCCGCGAGGCGTTTCTCGAGAAAAGTCGACTTTCCTATCCCTCCTGGTATGCGAAGATGAAGCGGAAGGTATTCAACTCGCTCGAGCTTTCGGCTTTGAGTGAAATCTGTGGCCATGAGTTCGCGAAATGAAGGCTTCAGAGACAACATGCTGCATCTGCGGAGAGCAGGCGGTAGCCTTCTGGCCGGTCATCGACCCGGACATACCGAGCCGTCCCTACTGCCGCAAGTGCCTGGACAAGGAGAAAAGAGAACTGATAATCAAGTTGAACGAAATTGACAAGAAGTATACTGAAAAATGATAATCCCTACAATTTACGATTGGGAGTCACAGAGCAGCTGGTGCCGTCGGGTGGCTCATCAGTTCGGCATGACTGATGTACAAGCTGAGGCCATGGAGGAAATGCGCAGACAGTCGTACATCCAGGGCGTCAATGATACGCTGGAGCAAAACAAAATGAATAATCATCTAAATGAAAAATCACAATGAAGGTACACAGATTCATGAGTGAGGCAGAATATGACTGCCTTATCAGCGGCGCAAAGCTGATGAACGCCACCGACCACTCCAAGAGCGGCCACAAGACCGACTCCGTTGGCTTCTGCTTTTTCCCAGACGACCCAGACGAGGCTATCCATTGGCTCAGCGGATGCACGTACCCAGATAAGTGCGTGACGATGGAGATACCCGATTCGATGCTCAGGGAAAGCTGCGGTATCTACCGTGACCCGAAAAGGGATGATTTGAAGAGCGGTCCTGTTGTTGGCGGGAACCGTCCGACCATGAGGAAGCGTGAGTACTGTCTGACAGCATACTCCATTAACGACGTGAGAATCCTGTCGGTCACCGACCGATATGCCCAATACGCACATCTCAGACGATACCTCGAGAGATTAGCATATTTGACCTAGGGCCTCGGATGACAGCCCGGAAAGACGGGCAAATGACAGGAAAAGCCTGTAAGTGTGTGTCCCATCAATGCCTACCACCACACACTGGAGCAACAGGATTGTAACAGTGAGATGAGCGCGGGTTCGAGTCCCGCTCCTGTCACTTTAAACCGCTGCTTAGGCCTCGCATGACAGCCGGGAAAGACCGGCAAACGACCGGAAAAGCCTGTAAGCTGGCGCCATATCGAGAGACCCGTGATAACAAGTAGCAAGAGTGCTTTGATGAATCGATAAAGTACACGGGACTGTCCACCACCGCCAGCAGGAGCAACAGGAAAGTAACACTCGCATGAGCGCGGGTTCGATTCCCGCTCCGGTCGCCATGGGGGAGTGAAAGACCCGTAAGCAGAAGGGTGCCCACCACCACCTGCAGGAGCAACGGGCATGTAAGCTAGGAATGAGCGCGGGTTCGAGTCCCGCCACTCCCACGATTCCTTAACTGAAAACCGATAGTAACATGAAAATCAAGGATTACGAAGACGCCATTGGCGCACTGAACTGCGACGTCGAAATCGACGAGTTCAGAGTGAGAAAGAACCAGGTGAGACGCTGCCTCGCGCACCTCAGGCAAAAGCCAGTGCTGATGATGTGGGATGAGTTCGGCCGAGCGTTCACTCTCACGTTGTTTGCCTTAGACGACAAGGATGAGGTGACGTCGGAATTCCATGACCGCTATGCGGAGAGCTTATTTGATCGCGACACGACCTACGACCTGCATTTCGACTGACACCTTTTTCGTGAGCTCGCGAAAATGATAATCTAATGAAAGAGAAAGATGATGAAGGTGAAAATTACAAGGAACCTGGAGGTGAACCTGATGGGGATGTCCTTCGAAGAAGCCACAGCTCTGCAGACGATGATCGAGCGGGCCGGCCTTGAGCAGCGCAGGGTGTTCCATGACGTACTGCGGCAGCTGAAACTGCCGTTCGACCAACTGATGACGGACAAGTGATGAAGTACGTGGTGACAGCGATCAGCCGACTCACTGGCCTTCGCGAGGCCATCTCCAAGCCAGCTTCGCGAGAGAAGACCGACCTCTTGCTCCTAAAAGCCAAGCAATGGAGGAAGAAGTCGGCAGGACAATGCCCATGGCTGCGCCCGAGGGTGGAACCCGCATGCAGGGAAGGCACACTGGATTTTAACGACTAAATTAGGAACTATGAAGAAAATCATGTTTAACGAACGGTACGGACTGACGCAGGCCGTGCTCGACGGTACCAAGACCATGACGCGGCGTATAATCAAAGGCGGCTTTGTAGACATTAAAGTCTATAATGCAAATTGTGACTGGCACTTCATCGCCGGAACAAAGGACGGAGATTCCGTAGAAATAAAACCAAACTATCAGATTGGCGAAGAGGTAGCCGTGGCACAGTCGTATCGGACGCTGATAGAGTCAGGCTATTTGGCAGACGAAAGGGAAGACGGATGGGTGAACGAAAAAAATATCGTATCGGAGGGCTTCCGAAACAAAATGTTCGTCCGTGCCGACCTCATGCCACACCGCATCCGTATCATCGACATTCGCATAGAACGCTTGCAGGACATCAGCGAAGAAGATTGTCTGCGTGAGGGCGTGGAGAAGTGGATTGACTGCTACATCGTGTCAGGCATCATGGAGAATCATGGGAAGAACAACGTCTGCTTTGACACTCCACGCGAAGCCTTTGCCGCCCTTATCGACCGCATCAGTGGCCGTGGCACCTGGCAGCGCAATCCGTGGGTGTATGTTTATGAGTTTAAACTATGTCAATAGAAATTTTGTGGGATAGAAAAAAGAAATAACAATATATGAAGATATGAGAAAGAAACTATCGATTTTATTTTTGAGTATCATCATAATACTTCTCGGTGTGCCATTTTATTTAGGAATATGGACAAGCGATGATCCTGTAAGTGACCATTGGTTTTGCACAGGATTGATTATGGTACTACAAACATCTTTTTGTGGAGTGGGAATTAAATTGATAAATAATGATGAATAAAATTATGGCTGCAGAAGACCACATGGACAAAGAAGAATACCCGGTTCCCGGACTGTACGTCGAGGAAACCGTCTGTCCCTATCCGGACAGGGAAAGCTGCGATGGATGCCCACGCTATATAGAAGAAGAGAACCTATGTGATTTGGAACTATGATGACGAAAAAGAAATACCCCGCCATGTCGGCGGGGCAACTCTCCAGCAGTGCTTTTGTCAAAAGAGATGCTGAACCCTCAGAAGGCGAGTGCAGCCTGGGAGAGTTTTTGGCTGAGGTCCTGCAGTGCCTCACGCATCTGCCGGCTCTCGCTGGGTGTAAAGGCAGCCTTCCTGCCGTTGACGGTGTTCCCGTTCACTTTCTGCATGAGCCATCCGCGGCTCTTGCCGAAGTAGGTCTTGGCGATATAGCTCAGGCTGATAGCCTCGGGGATGTCGCCCATCAGCTTGCGGGCAGTGTCCTCACGTGCCATGGCGGCCACCTTTTCCATGTTGTCTGCGATATTGTTGACACCCTCCAGGAACTGCTCCGTAGATATCTGTTCCGTCTGGGGAGTCTCGTTGACCACGTTTTCGAAATATTTCTTGGTCTGTGGGTCTTGGATGTTGTCAGTTATTCTTTCCATAAGTATATGATTTTGTTAAAGGAGCCGCCCCGAAGGGCGGCGTTCCTAAAAGTTCTCGTTTTCAAGAATCAGGTCGAGGATTATTTTCCTGCTCTCGAGCAGCCTGTCGATGAGTTCCGTTTTCCTCTCCTCTGTGAGGTCTGTGCGCTCAAGAACCGCCTTGATGGTCCTGTCACAGTCCTCGATGCATTTCTTGTAGAATTCAAGCTTTTCCATCTGCATTTTGTTTGGTCCAACATGTTAATGATCTCTTTTGACATTGCAAAGGTAATAAACTTTTGTTTAATACGCAAGTAAATAACCAAGAATATACATTTGTTTAATAACATTTAACCATTCAGCCATCATGAGAATATACATCAGTGGAAAAATCGGCGAGAAGGTCATCAGCAATGCCACGCGCCGAAAGTTCAATGTCATCGAGGAAAGGCTCGTTTCCCATGGGTGCGACGTGTTCAATCCCACCGACACCAAATGGGTTGAATCCCTGAAGAGGCAGTTCCCCATAGACCATGCTTCGCAGCCCAATGGAGACAAACTAAGCTTCTATACCTACGCCCTCCTCCGCGACCTCATGGTACTCGCCACGTGCGACGCCATCTACATGCTGCCCGACTTCCTTGACTCCCCTGGCGCAAAGGCGGAGCATGCCTTCGCCATAGCATCGGGTCTGCAGGTCTATTACGACGACGAGTTGTACAGGGATGGAACGCTACGCGGAAAAAGTTACCAGAAGAACCGGTTCCCGTGGAGGGAGAGAAAGGATGGAAAGAATGTGTAAGGAGATATGTGAGTTCTGCCGCAGCTTCTCTGGCGTGAAATCTGCACAGAAAGACGTCTGCTATGCACGCATGCATGAGACCAGGATTAAGGGATGGTGCTTGAAGCGCAGAAAGACGGTCAGCCGCGGAGACACATGCGACAGGTTCCGTCCCGAGGACGACGGCCGCTATGAGCAGACCGTGAAGCCCGTCGACATCTTTGTAGGAGAGTGACAACAATGAAACAACCGAAACACCCAGCCACCGTGCTAGGCGCGTCAGCGCCACCCGCCGAGTCCTTGCCCCATCCCGGTAGCTCGCATATCTTTGCAGAGGAAAACAGAAGAAGAAATGATTGACAAGACGAAAATCTATGAAGTCACCAATGGTGGCCTTGACGTCTTTGCCTATTTGTGGCCGGACGCCAGGCGCATCATCTCGAATGGCGACAAAACAAAGGCGTTTAAGATACGACCTGACGAACGAACAGGAAGCGCACACCTCAAGCTGAAGGGCGACCACTGGGTGGCCACCGACTTCGGAGACGACGGCCAGGCCCGCAACTGCTTCGACTGGGTCATCCGCGAACATCACCTCAGCGGATTCAAGGAGGCGGTCGCATGGATCGTCACAAACCTCAACCTCTGCATCGACGACATACAGCCCGAGAGGAACAAACCGCTGAAGATAGAGCGGGAGCAGACATCGGCTCCTGAGGGGTCCGTGCAGTTCGAGGTGAGAGAAGGACGTCAGTTCACCAAACGCGAGCTGGAGGTGTTCGGAGACCTCGTCACGCAGCAGGTGATGGAAGATCTGCACTGGATGCCGGTAACATGGGTCGGAAAGGTCAAGAACGGTACCATCACAAAGGTCTACTCCTCAGACGACTATCCCATCTACGCCAGGGAGTGCATCGTGGCAGACGCGAAGCTCGAGGTGAAGAGCTGCTTCTACAAAATCTACAAACCGCTCGAGTTCAAGAAGGAATACAGGTTCATGGTGAGCGGACAGAAGCCACGAAACTACATCTTCGGACTCTACGAGCTGCGCGTCGCATACGCCAAGTTCCGAACGCAGCAGGAGAAGGACTTCGACAACGACCCCGCCAACGAGGGCAAGGAACTGGTCTACCAGAAGTTCCGGGGAGCCGTCATGGCAAGTGGAGAGAGAGACAGTGCTGCCGTTAAGGCGCTCGGCGCATTCCCCATCTGGCTCAACAGCGAGACCGACGAGCTGCTGCCGCACGAGGAGAGTATCGTCAAGCAGTGCGTCGACGTCATCTACAACATCCCCGACAAGGACGAGACGGGCATCAAGCGAGGACAGTACCAAGCCCTGCGACACCTCGACATGCGCACCATCTGGCTGCCGGACTGGTTCCAGAAGTACCGCGACGCCAGACATCACTTCCGGAAGGACTTCAAGGACTTCACAGAGGTCTGCGAGAACGAGCAGGCCACCTTCAACAAGCTCATGGACCAGGCGCTGCCGGCGCAGTTCTGGACAAAGAGACTGCAGAAGAACGGACAGGAGAAATACGAAATCAACTCGGTGTGCCTACTCTACTTCCTCGAACTCAACGGATACCACAAACTGCGCGACAAGGACAGCGGAGAGACAACATTCGTGCGCGTCAGCGGCAACATCGTCGAGAAGGTGACAACGGCTGACATGGCGGAGTTCCTTATTCAATGGAGCCAGGGAAAGGTCTGCATACCAGGATCCCAGGGCAAGAAAAGCGACGTGCAGCCGCATGCCATACAGAATCTCATCATCGACTCGCCCAAGTGCTCGCCGTCGTCGCTGGAGAAGGTCAGCACCATCGAGCTCGACTTCACGGCACACACACCGCACGCACAGTATTTCTTCTTTGAGAACGGAACGGCAAAGGTCACCGCCGACGGCATTGAGTTCACGCAGCTCAAGGACACCGGCAAACTCAGCTTCTATGTGTGGGCAGACCATATCATACCGCACAAATACTCCCCGCTCCCCTCCATGTTCGAAACAAGGAAACAGCGAAACGATGTAACAGGAAAGGACGAGTGGACCGTCGACGTGAAGAGCACGCAGAGCCACGTCATGGGGTATCTCATCAACAGCTGCAGACTGTTCTGGCAGAAGGAGATGGAACTGCCATTCGAAGGCAAGGACAATGCCGAGGAGCTACGAAGCAACTACAGAATGCAGCATCTCTTCGACATCACGTCGCCACTCCTCACCGAGGCGGAGAACCAGAAGCAGATGCAGGCTCTGGCAAACAAACTGTTCACAATAGGCTATTACGGATGGGCGTTCAAGACTCCATCACGCACCTACGCAGCCTACTCCATGGACTGGAAAATCGACGAGATGGGGGAGTGCAACGGTGGTACCGGCAAGTCGTTCCTCTTCGAACAGGTGCTGGCAAAGCTCATCCCAACCGTCAAGCTGAACGGACGTGACCGCAGGCTCAACGACAACCCACACCGATTCGACCAGGTGAACAGATACACGCGGATGGTGCTCGTTGACGACCTGCTTAAAGACTTCCCCTTCCGCGACTACTACTCGCCCATCACAGGTGCGCTGACTGTGAACCCCAAGAACCTCAAGAGCTACACCATACCCTTCGAGCAGTCGCCGAAATTCGCCTTCACCACCAACTACGTGCCACGAGAGTTCGACGCATCGTCAGAGCGCCGTCTGCTCTACAACGTCAGCTCCGACTATTACCACACCCGGGACACAGAGGGGGGCAGCTACTTCGAGACGAGGACCATACGCGACGACTTCGACAAGGACCTTTTCGGGGCCACATACACCGAACAAGAGTGGAACGCTGACTTCAACCTCATGCTACAGTGCGTGCAGTTCTACATGCAGCAGGCGCCGTCAGGCGTGAAGATACAGCCGCCCATGGAGAACATCATACTTAGATCATCGAGGCAAACAATGGCCGACAAGTTCACGGAGTGGGCTTCTTCTTACTTCTCGCCCGACTCACGGAAACTTGACTGCCTGGTGGAGCGAGACGTGGCCATCAACGACTTCCGCGAGAAGTGCAACATGAGGGACATCACACCTAACATGTTCTTCAGGAAGATGAAGGCGTTCGTCAGGTGGTGTTCCTACACGGAAGAGTTCAACCCGGAAGAGTTCTGTGCACAGTCGAAGCCTGGGCACATCATCCGCCGCAAAAAAGACGCCAACGGCATTGCTGGAGAGCCCGTAGAATGGATTTATGTTCGAGCTGACATGGAGCGCCTGAAGGCCATTCTCGAACAGAACGAGGTCGACCAAGCCAAGCTGGAGGTGCTTCCCGAATCCGGTGCGCTACCTACTGATGGCGACCCGTTCTAAATGCTGCGCGGTATGCGCAGCTCTCGTGACGCGCGTGATGCGCTTTTACAAACATCGAAAAAGTTTCTTCATGTGCCGTATAGGGTTTCAATTTGGCCCTGTGCGGCACCTTTTTTTTGACCGTCGCCGCCTCATCTCCTTTTTATTTCTCAAATCCTTCTTTTTTCCGAAAAAAAGTGAAACATTTGAAACAGAAGGGGAGAAAAGGTGTATAAATATTTAAAAATGAGGAAGTTACGTTTGTTTCACTTTTTGTTTCACTTTTTGTTTCACTTTTGTTCTGTTTCACTTTTTGAAACGGGAAGCCCCCCTGTTTACAATGTTTCGGCGGTTGATTTTGTTTCACTTTCAAAAGTGAAACGGCATATTTCGGAAAGTGAAACGGGAGTTATATTGTTGTAAATCAATGATTTACGTTTCAAAATTTCCAATGTTTCAAATGTTTCACTTTTTTGAAACGAAACAGAAAAACGGAAATTTTTTTTTTGTTGATAGAGGGAAAAAGAAGCAGGACCTATCAATTTATGGACGTCGAGAAAATGAAGAAAAACTCCATTTGCTCATGGTAAGATAGTGCATACTAACGAGTTAGTTTGAATTATTTCAATTATATTTGAATGGTTTTCAAGTATTTTTGTATCTTTGCGCCATCAAACTGGGATTAAGATGGAAAAGGAAAAAGAGCGCTGGGTAGTGTGGATGCCCTGCAAGAGCTACGTGAAGCGGTGGCTACTATCCAACTTCAACAAGCCTGATGAAAACTGGCCCGAGATCGTTAATTTCGGACCAGACAAAGTGTTGCAGAAGAGTTTCTACAATCACCTTAAAAGAAACTACACACCGCGAGGCCAACAATGGGATGTTAGCTCTCGATATAACGAGAACGTTGCCATCGAGTTCACGAAAACAGCCTTCGACCGTTATGGATGGGAGCTCACTGATCGTGAATTGATTGAGTTCAATAATGAACTGGAAGCACGTGTGCGTTTATTGCTTCGCAGCTATGCACTGGGCATGCGCTCCATGGGCGTGAGGGTGAGTTATATCATTAAAGGGTTCCGGCAGATGACAGGCATAACCGAATTTGAATGGGCCGACGACTCGATACGAAAAGACATACTTCGTCACGTTTCTTCGCGAATAGATGCTAATTTCGGTGAAATATTATTAAAAGTGGGCAAAAAGGTTTGCGCCCATTTGTCAAATTTGGGACAATTAACAAATAAGGGTGCTGCGGAGTTCACTTCGCGCATGGAAGAGGGTCTTGAAGACATGAATCATTCAAATATATTTGAAATATGAAAGAGGTAACATTTGACTTTGAGAATGTAGGAGGATTGATCGAGATGTACGCCATCCCGAAAGCCTCCTTCAGAAAGATTGGGTACAACTATGCGAGGGGTACCAGGTATGTGTATCTGCGAAACCGCGAGAACATTATCGTCATCCCGATGTTCGCCGACGACACCTTTCAGTTCGTAGAACAGAAGGACGAAGCCGATGGTGGCACCTTCTACGATGTTCGCATCTCTGGCATCATTCCAAAGATTGAAGCCGAGAATGAACATCTCGTGGAATCACTCGAACGTGGAGAATGGACGGTGTTGTTCCGCGACAACAATGGCGTGATTCAATTTTCAGGATCCGACGAGGTGCCGCTGCGCTTCAACACACAGAAGGACACCGGCAACACCTTCGCCAGCCGCAACGGCATCGGCTTCGAGTTCGCAGGGAAACAACCTGAGCCGAGCATCATCGTGGACGCCGCAACACTCGCAGAGGTGTGATTTCATCGCTTTTCCATTCCCCTTCGCCCCATCATCCGTCCCTCGGAAGGGTGGGGCGATTGCGTATCTTTGCGTCGCCATAATTATTATATATATAGAATATGAAAGAAATCCGGATTGAAGGCGAAATTAGCAGCTGGACTCGGTATGACGTACTTTGGCAGCTCAGGCAGGCAAAAGGCCAGCCTGTGACTGTCAAGGTATCGTCGTATGGCGGAGACATCGCTGCTGCTGTGGCCATCTCCCATGCCATTCAGGACCATGGAGATGTAACCGTCATCCACGACTCACTGAATGCTTCGGCCGCCACATGGCTGCCGTTTGGGGCAAAGAAAATCAAGATGCACGAAGACTGCATGCTCTACGTGCATTGCTCGAGCCAGGAAGTATTCATGTGGTCGCAGATGAACGCCGAACAGCTGAAAGAACTAGAGATGGATATCGAGAGTGACGTTCGCACCCTCGAGACCATGGACAAGATGATTGCCAACAAGTACGCCAAGCGCACTGGCGGCAAGTACACTCAAGAGCAGATGTTAGCGCTGATGAACGACCATCCATGGCTGACAGCTCAGCAATGCCTCGACTATGGTTTCGTCGACGAGATTATCTCCGAACCTGCCGTCGAGGGTAAGAAAGTAAGCAATGCACTGTGCAAGGCATGGAAGAACTGCGCCATCCCCGTGCCCGACGGCATTGAGGTTGAGAAGACTCTGCTTCAGAAGATTGCAGAGAAACTCGGCGTCATCAGTAGCCCTCGAGGAGCGAACCTCGCTGCTCCCGACATGGTGCCAACTACGATCGAAGAGACAACCCTTATTAGTGATATGAAGAAAGACTATGTTTCCGTCAATGCCCTTCTGAATGTTGAAGGCATTGAGCAGTCGGCAGAGGGAAAGCTTGAGCTGACTGATGAGCAGGTCCAGGTGATTGAGGACAAACTGAAGAACCTGGCCGACATGGAGGCTCAGCTGGCCACCGCCAACGAAGCCAAGACAACCGCCGAGGATAGCCTGAAGGCTGCCTCTGACTCTCTCGACGCACTGAGCGACGACATCAAGGCCATTGATGGCATCGACAACAAGTGTGCTAAGATTAAAGAGATGTTTGACAAGGTGCCGGCCGTGCAGGTGCCCACACCCGCCGGCGAACAGACGGATGTGTATGCCGACATCCGAAAGGACCCCGTCAACTTCTACGAACAGGAATAATCAATCAGCTTCCTAATATGAATTACAATGATCCTATTGACATCAACGCCGTAAACACTGCGGTGAAGAAACATGGCAAGACCCTCGATGCCATCGACCGTCTTGGCGCCGACGAAGTGCTGAAGTATACTACCGGTTACGGCGACGTGACGGACAGCTATACCTTCACAAAGGCTCTTCTGAGAAAAGTGTCGTCAAAGTACACTGGCTCCTTCAAGGGCCAGCAGCACAATGGCGAGTTCATACCTCGTACGCTGACCGTTCACCCCGTCGTCATGGAAATCCTCGACGAGCCGGAACGCTACCGTCGCACCTACCTCACAGAGGTGCGAGGCGCCATCGAGATCGCAAAGCATCCCTTCGAACTCTGGCTCATCCAGGAAATCCTCAGACAGGCTTCCAACGACCTGCTCAACGTGCTCTTCACGGCAAAGTATTCCTCGGCGGCCGCAGACACCGACATCGAAGACAGCTTCGATGGGTGGGGCACCATCGTGGAAAGCGAGAAGAACGACGGTAACATCAGCATCGGTAACGGAAACCTCTTCGTGACGGGTAACATGACTCGCGCGAATGTCGGCGACCAGCTGCTCGCTATGTGGAGAAGCCGTTCTACGACCTTCCGTCGTCAGAACAGCATCATGTTCATCTCCGACGCCATCGGAGACCTCTACGACGACTGGTTCGCAGACGAGCATCCTGGCGTACACGACGTGGGAAAGACGGCCGACGAGACAGGACAGCAGTTCCTCTACGGATCCAAGGGCAAGTGTGAGCTCGTAAGAGTGCCTGACCTGCCTGAGAACTCACAGTTCACATTGCTCACAGTCAAGGAGAACATGGTCTATGGATTCGACAAGCCCAGCGACATGAAGACCATCAAGGCGGTACCAGACGACTACCTCTTCAAGGCTATCGGAAAGTACGTCTTCGGTACGCAGTTCGCCTACATCGGAGAGGAACTGTTCGTCGTCAACGAAGCCAACCTCGATCCTGCCGCCTCCTGGACCTACACGGCCGTCACACCGGCTGCCGGAGACGTTCCGGCTAAGAAGGGATGGTACACCAAGTCGGGAAACGTCTACTCGCTCACCACCGACACCACCGTCGATGCGCAGAAGACCTATTACAAACGTTCTTAGTATAAGGAGGATTGAATATGTCGAATTGCGTAAATCTTGCTGACATCGACCTCGGGCTCTCCTGCGCAGAACAGGACAACATGGGCGGTATCGTACCACAGGTCATCTTCGGATACTGCGACGACGTGGCAACATGGCCTGAGCGACCGTCCGTCTCGGGGAGCGCACAGTCCATGGACATGGATGATGCCGGGGCACTCGTGGGAGACCTCGTGATGGCTACCGGCGCTCATGCCTATAAGTTCGACTTCACCGACGATACGGGCTCGTTCACCATCAAGCTCCAGGGAGAGAAGGGTGGCGAGTCGTTCGTCGAGACGCTCACCATCATCGCACAGAAGATTCGGAAGATTCTTCTTGGCTTCATGAACGCGACGAAGGGTCGTAAAATCTTCCTCCTCGTTAAGGACAACAATGGTCTGTGGTACCTCATGGGTGACGCAGATCATGGCGCAGCCCTCTCTGCTGACAGTGAAGGTGCCAACACTGGTGCTTCGTACACCGAGCGCAACCAAGTTGGCTTGACGTTCACCTACAACACCCCTCGCGCTTTCGTTTACGAGGGTGACACGGTTAACATCCTCACTGCCGCAAGCGCCGGATAAAAAGTCCTCTTCTGTGTTGACTGGCCTCGCTGCTTCCAATCCCAGGGCAGCGAGGCTTTTTTGTCCCATTAAAGCGACGGAAAAAGCGATATCTTTGCTACCGAAATCAAATTCGGGACAAATGAAACTTACAGAGAATTACTTCGAAGCCCGTAAAGAGGCTACAAAGTGGCTGAACGTGCAACCGCAGAAGCGGAACTTCAGCCAAGGACTTCTGATATTGCAGAAGTCAGGTTACAAACCGCAGGTCGCTGCTCTGCTCGTCCGGAAAGGTGAAAAGGATTGGACTCGCGAGAAACTCATGTATTGCATGCGCGAGCTGCTGCAAGTGTATTATAATCCTGACGACGACCGCTTCAAGGATGAAGACGTCGACGTGCTGAATGAACAGGCTGGAGAAAGTAACATCCGCGAACACAAAGTTGATATCGCCGATGTTGAGAAGGAAGGACCTTCCTACAAAAAGTGGCCTGAGCCCATTCAACATCTGATGAAGGTGTATGCAAAGACCTTCAAGGAAAGAGCACTGACCGCAAATAAAAGGTCAGAGCTCACAGACACCAACGATGGTGACGTGACGGCTAAGCGCAAGGAACTTTCCGAAAAGATGGAAACGCTCACTTCACAGCTCGAAGGATTCTGGTCGCTGCGTGAGCGTTTCGATAAGGAAGGCCTGGCACCTTCCGAGGCGGAAATCAAGGCCGTCATCGAAGGCGAGCAGGAAGAGGAGAAGAAGCCTGAAAAGGAAGACGACGACTATTCCACGATGCCGCTTGATGAGTTGGCGACGAAGCGCAAGAGCTGCGTCACTCAGCGTACACGAAAGCAGAATCTGCTGAAGTACCAGGTACCATCAAAGCGGAAGGTTGAGAACCCGATGCCCGACTGCCCCAAGAGGGTGAAACTCGAGCGGCAGATTGAGAAATTGACGGAAGCCATCTCGAAGATGGACTACGAACTTGCTAAACGTTCGTGATATGCCCACAGGTATAGACGATTGGAAAGAGTTCCTTGAACTGAACGAAAAGTTGTGGAATTCAGATACAGGCAAAAAAGATGCTGATTGATCCAAGAAACTTTCGACCCACTGCTGCACCTACCGAAGAAGAACCTTCGAAGGTGCAGCACCTCGACCGTTCCCAGAATAACATAGAAACGGTGGCGAAAGTTCTTGAAAAGCCCAAGCAGCTAGGCTTGTTGACACAGGACTGCGACAAGCATTTCTACAGCAATGGCGGTTTCAATTTAATTCAGCTAATGTTATATGTTTTGAAACAAACGGGGCCAGCCCATGTGTTTCTATCCACGTACTCCATCGCAGAGGACTCAGTTGGCACTCTGCGACGGTACGTGGATAAAGGTGATATTCTCAGCATCCGGTTCCTTATCGACAACCGCGTTCGCTCTATATCTCCGAAACCGTTTGCAAGCCTCATTACGGCGTTTCCGGATGAATACCGATGCACCTCGCTACACGCGAAGGTTGTTTGCATCGCCAACGATGAGTGGCATGTGAGCATCGTGGGCTCCCAGAACGCCACGCATAATCCGAAACTCGAAAGAGGCATCATCCACACTCGCAAGGATGTGTGGGAGTTTGATAATAGAATATTGAATGATGAATTTGACAGAGGAACAAAGTGATCAGCTCGAAGAGATGGCATATCTGCTCATCCCTTTAGACCTTATCGCCATTAACTTCGGCATGGAATATCTGGCGTTCATGATGGAGCTGCGTGAAATTGACTCGCCTGTACGACAGGCATATTATAAAGGTATTCTGCGGCAGAAGATGGAGTTGCACTCGAATATTGTGCAAGCCGCCAAGAATGGCAGCCATCCTGCTCAGGAGCAGATTGTGAAAATGCTCAACCAAATCACAGGAGAATTGAGGTATGGCTAATGTAAAGACAAAGTTGCAAGACCTTGAATACGAGGTGATTCAAGCACACATGCTCGACCCCGAGAACAACCCGTTGCCCGAGGACGTGAAGAATCAGTTCGACAGGGTGCTCGCGGCTGCAAAGATGTTAGACGACTATCCAGACGACAACATGATAGTTCAGAAACTGAAGTACCGGTACAACGCTTCGGTGTGGACACTTCGAAGATCCGTTGACCTGGCGAAACGATTGTATAAGACGAAGCACACCTTCGACTGGGATTTCTGGCATATCTGGCAGATACGCGACCAGCTGGAGCTGATACACAAATGCAAGGAGCAAGGCAACCTCAAGGAGTGGAACAACGCCAAGAAAGTTCTTCAAAAGATTATCGGTGAGAAGCCCGAAGGTCTCGAGGATCCAAATCGCATGGGGAAGAATCAGTTCTTTATTCAGGTCAACATCGACGGTGAGAATCAGTTCAAGCCACTGCCAGAGGTTCAGGACTTGAAACCTAATGAAGTGAAGGAGATTATAGAACTGATGCAGCAGCCTATCGACGAAGCTCAGGCTGCGGAAATCATGGATTCATGAACACTGACTACACACCTATACCTTTGCATGTGAACGCTGCACAGTGGCAGTTCATCATGCTGCCAGCGCGACAGAAGTATTGCATCTGGTCGCGTGGTACGGGTAAGTCGTTCATTGTCGGATATGAGGTAGATGAGAACGTGCGCCTGATGCCAAGGGGTGTTACCACGTTGGCACAGGCAACGATAGGTCAGGCGCTGACGAAGACGCTGCCCTCTACGTTCAACTACCTCGACCGACTCGGCTACAAACCTTATGACTACAAAACGCATACTGGTGACTATGTGGTTTGTAGGACTCCTCCCCCTGGCTGGTATACTCCGTATGAGCATATCATGCAATATGACCATGTGATTAGTTTCAGCAATGGTCATATTCTCTACATCCTTACTCAGGAAGGTAACAGCCGAGGACCGAACGCTGACTACAATATCACCGACGAGGCACTGACCATCGACAAGGTGAAGTTCGACCAGGAGGTCGCACCTACCAATCGAGGTAACGAGCACATCTTTGGTAAGCGCTCGCGTTATCCTCTGAAGAAACATCATGGCAATCTGTTCGTTTCTTCTATGCCCTACACGCTCAACCAGCAGTGGCTTACAGCTCCTGCTGAATACTATGAGCGTGAAAGAGGCATCAATCTCTTTGCCAAATGGAATCGTGTCGTCGATGTGCAGATGCAACTCATCGAGGCGAAGATTCAAGAAGACGTTCACGCATTCAAGGAATTGTGGAACGAGGCGCTTCGATTACGGCGCGACATCACGCCATTTGTATCTCAAGATGGAACGCTGTTCCTGCTCGGCTCAGTGTTCGACAACATTGATAATCTCGGTATGCAATACATTGTCAATCAGTACAACCTGATGGACAAACTCAGCTTCATGGTTGAGATACTCAACCGTAAGGCCGATACCGTAGACAATGCCTACTATCGGCTAGAAGATAAGCATCTCTATTACAATGCTTATAATGACAGCTTCTTGCGTGATGTTGGTGAGAACTCCAACTACAACTGGCAAGCGCTGAAAGAAGCCGATGATTGCAGGGCTGACGCTGATTGTGATCCTCGTCGGCCTCTCGAACTGTCTGCCGACTGGGGTAGCGCAGCTTCGTTCTTGCTCGTTCATCAGGAGCGAGCTTACAACTTCGCCGCTCATCAACACACTGAAAGACCGGTACACAACACCATCAATGAGTTCTTTGTACGTCGCAATGATAAGAGCGAAGACACTGAGGTGAACGCGATAGCAGACAGGTTCTGCTACTACTATCGCTACCATGGATGCAAAGAAGTTGTGTTCTATCGCGATCGTTATGGTGATATACATACCGCCAACGCGAAGAAATCCTACAATGAGATGTTCATTGATAGACTACAGAAGAACGGTTGGACTGTCAATCAACGTGTTCATCCTGGCATCGAACCACCGCAGCACGACAAGTTCTTACTGTGGCAATACATCCTTGCGGAGTCTGATGAACGCTTCCCCGTAGTTCGCATCAACGCTACTCGATGTCCGAAGCTTATCATCTCGATGCAGAACACTGGCGTTACTGAGGACTCGCGAGGTCGGTTCACCAAGGACAAGAGCAGTGAGCGCAAGAAGAGCGTGGCGCCAGAAGAAGCTACACACTTCGGAGATACAATGGACAAGTGTATCTGGACGAAGTACGGTACAAGGCTCAAGATGATTAACAACACATTCGTGAGTGCACGGGTGTAATTCATAATTCTATACGTCTGAAACTATTGTTTTTGCATTGAAATTTTGAGGCAGCCCTGTCGTGAGATAGGACTGCCTTTCTTGTTGGCTAGGACTCGCCTTGCTCGCCCTTAGGACTGACTTTGCCGTATGTAACATCAGTGTTTGAAATGTTAAAAAATGTCATATTTCCTATAAAAGCGACTGTTAAGCCGACCGACGGGATAGGGCGCGTCGGGCAGCGGAGTTGGGAACGGCGGCAAACTGGGATTTTGCCGTCGTGGAGAGGGGTATTTTCTTTTTGTTTTTTAGGGGTTTTTGTGCTTTGTGTGGGGTGTGGTGGTTTTCATTAGTGGTGGTTGGTAGCGCTCGGTGCTCATTCTTCGCACCTCGCAGTTTCTTTTTTGCGGATTGGTGGTTGGTGTGTTGGGGCGGCGCTCGGTGCTCATTCTTCGCACCTCGCGTTGTTTTTTTCGCAGTTTTCTTGCGTGGTGTTGCAATTCTTGCTAAATTTGCGGTGGAATTGTAAAAATGATAGTGACATGAGAAGTTTATTGGTCTTGTTTGTTGGGCTGCTTCTTTGCGGTTGTGGCTCGAATGGCGGAGCCGGCAAAGCCGGCAAGCATCAAGCTTGGCTTGATTCGGTGCTTCGCGGTGACTCGGTGAGTGTTGGTAGACGGGTTTCATCGGGTGATGATGGTTTACGATGTGAATCGGGTGGTGATGGGGTAGACGAGCGGCAGAAGCGGATGGACCCTGCTTGGTATCGGACGGAGGAAGGTGCTCAGGCGAGGCTTGAGGCAAAGACGGGCCATTATGTTTATCCGGAGAAACTTTGGGTGACGTGTAAAGGGCTTGATTATGCCTTTGGTGTTGGCATGAATGAGGTTGATGTTATCTGGAAGATGGGTGATCCTGAAGAAATCGTCCGCTCTTCGAGTGGTTCCGAGGGTGTTGTGATATACTTTTATGATCATAACACGATATGTTTTCATTTTGTTGAAGGTAAGCTAAAAAGGGTTACACAGCTAGGGAAAGGCTGATAATAAGATATTTTCGTCAATTTTGTGTAAAAAAGTCCCGAAATTCTTGCGAGTTTCGGGATTTTTGTCTATTTTTGCCGACGGTTACAACATGATAGTACACTATCCGTAGGGGCGCACGTTAGTCGCTCAGCTTTAATGCCGGGCATTTTTTTTGCCTATCTTGGAATAGCTATACGGCTGCCATCTCGAACATATTACTGCTCCTCGGAGAAGTCATCATGTTGTAACCAACGGGATGTGCAGCCGTTTTCTGTCACCGTGCCGGCGGTTCCGGCGAAGGTTACAACATGATGCAACAATGATTACAAAGTCAATGAACAGCTGCGCTCAGCTGGCTTCCTCCCTCCAGGAGTGGTGGTATGCGAAGAGCGAGAGTTTTAGTGAACTGGTTGGTGAAGATTGCACCCATCGCGAGGTCGTCATTTCTCACTTGGTATTCACCGCTGGCGTTGTGGCCGTGGCCATCGTTGGTACGATTTTCGGATGAGCTATGAAAGACAAGGAATTTTTTTCTAAGTTGCTGGCCGAGATTTACGCGCCTAAACCTTTTGAGGGTGCCGAACCTTTCTTCAAGACGAGTGCCGACATCTGCAATGATTTCAGCGGTTTTATCGAACTCGACATCGTCGACGTAGGTAAGGTGATGAAAGAGGAAGGCTACCGCATTGCTATAATGGATCGTAAACCTTTCTGGTTGCTCTACGGCAAGGATTGTCCCATTGATGATGCGAGGTAATTCCTACTTTGTGCATGATCTCATAAGTGTGTTAGTTAGATAGCGTAGTGAGCTTTTAATTATTTATTTTTTTCTCGAGCTCTGCCTGTGAAGGTGGGGCTCTTTTCATTTGTTGCCGCGGCTGAGGATGTTGTTTTGCCATGCGCGGCAGTTCACTTGGGCTTTTTGTCGTAGGTTTCTCCCTCTGTCATCATCGCGCAATGATATCGGGCGCTTGCTTACTCTCAGTGCTGTCCTCACGCCATGCTTTTCTCCGTGTTCTTGATTTTCCGTGACCTTTTTGCCCTTCCATTTTTCCTTTGCAAAGATAGCGCAGGCGGCATTCTGCAAGTACCGCTTTGCTATTTCCGCACAAAGTTTCGACACGCTTTCCTGATTTCTGCGAAATAAGGTTTTTCAAAACTTTCCTTGAAATTCCTTGCATTTCCATGCCTTCTCCCTGCTGCTTTTCTATGCACGTAAAAATTGGCTTCGGCCGCAAGTTTCACTTTTAAAAAATCAAAGTTATGAACACTACAAAGAAAAGCCGCAAGGCGTTTAAGAAGAACAGCTCTTCCGAGAGCGCACAAGACAGAGCCCTTAATCTGTTTGCTGAGATGATGATTACTCAGATTGAGAAGATTTCCTCCGACTGGAAGAAGCCCTGGTTTACTGATGCCGCCTCTTCATGGCCCAAGAACCTCTCAGGTCGCCACTACAACGGCATGAATTCGATGATGCTCCTCCTTCACTGCCAGGAGAAAGGCTATCACTACCCTATCTTCTGCACCTTTGACCGAGTCATGAACCTGAATTACACTCGCACCACAGCCGGTATGGTACCAGCCGTAGACGCCAATGGCGACCGCCGCCCGACGGTTTCCGTCCGCAAAGGCGAGAAAAGCTTTCCTGTTTTCATCACCGTTTTTACCGTTGTCGAGAAAGAATCGAACAACCGCATCAAGTATGAAGATTATCGCCGCCTCTCGTCATCTGAACAAGAGAAGTACACCGTCTACCCCAAGATGCAGGTTTACAACGTGTTTAACATCGACCAGACGAACATGAAAGACGCTCGTCCGGAGATCTACGACAAAATCGTTGCCGACATCGAATCCTCGAAGCCCGAGCACGACGTCAATGGCTTTCACTTCGCAGCTCTCGATAAGATGATTGAAGACGACCTCTGGATATGTCCCATCCGCCCCGTTCACGGTGACGACTGCTACTATAGCGACAGCTCCCATGAGATTGTCGTCCCTGAGTATTCGCAGTTCATTGACGGTGAATCCTTCGTCGGCAATGTGTGTCACGAGATGGCACATTCGACCGGTACGGAAGCGTACCTGAATCGACTGAAGCCCGTCCGTTTCGGTTCTCCCGAGTATGCCCGTGAGGAACTCGTTGCTGAGATGACCAGCGCCCTTGTCTGTCAGTACTACGGCATCGAAAAGCATATCAAAGATGACAGCGCTGCCTACTTGAAGAGCTGGCTCCGTAGCCTGAAGGAGGAGCCTCAGTTCATCAAGACCGTCCTGCTCGACGTCAAGCGTGCATCAGGTTTGATTACACAGAAACTTGACGAGGTGGCTTAGGCCACCTTTTTTTTGTTCTATTGTTTTCCCGTCGAATTGTTTATCTTTGTCGTGGTTCATGTTATGTGTTAGATTTTTTTTAGTTTTGAGATTTGTTTGACAACTTGTGTGTTTTTCGTTTGGCCCTGTCTGTGAAGATGGGGCTTTTTTGTTGTTGTGATGACCCCACCCCTGCCCCTCCCCTATAAATAGGGGCGGGGAGTGAAGATAGGTGATGGGCGGTCAGGGGGCTTTTTGTTGTCCCATTGTGTTTTTGGGGAAATTATTATTTTTGTGGTGTGAATTAAATGGGCCTATGGAGGCTGAAAGAAGAAATATGAAAGAGAATACTAAGGAATGGATTCAATACTCCACTGCAATCCTGATGATAGTGAGCGGAGTTGTGCTTGCGTTTTTGTCCTTCTTTTTGAATGACTACGATATTGCGGATGGTGTGCTATGGTATATTGCCCAGGCGCTGACATACGCTGGTGCCATCTTCGGGGTTAGTGTCTACTTCAAGACGAAGCTCGGAGAAGCGAAGAATGAGATACGAGAGATAATCAGGCATGAAGATAAGGCAAATCATTCAGTGGCTGAAGAGAGATGACGTGTCGAAGTGGGGCCGTCATGCTGTCGTGGCAGGTGTGTTCCTTTTGGTATATACCTGGCTGCTGACATGGGCGGTGAAGTGCTGCGATGAAGACACACCGTTGCCTGAGACAGTCATAAAGTGGAAGAAGGAGTATGTTCCGATGCCGGCTGAGACGATTCGCGTCCAGCTGCCGTCAAAGATTGACACTGTGACGGTGGTACGGGAGTACTTCACGAAGAAAGTGTACAGAGATACGATTTTTTCGAATGATACAGTGGAATTGGTTGTGAGTGATACGGTGTACAAGAATGCCCTAGGTGACCGAAAAGTGAGTCTCACGTTCAACGCAAGCAGATTCGTGAAGACGAACTCCGTAGGCATTGAGGGCCTGATTGGATATCGTGAGGCCGACCTGCTAGCTGTCTTCCGTCATAAGCGGTGGCAGCTGGCCGGCGGCTGGAACTTCGTGGAGAAAGGTCCTGTCATCGGCGTGGGTTATACGCTGGTGGAGTGGTAAAGAGAAATTATTATACATTTGAGATATGACGAATCAAGAGATTATAGACGCTGGGCAGACAATCCATGATGAGGAAACTGTCGGTGCGAACACTTCCGAACGAGTTGGCGGTGCCATCAAGGGCATCGGTCAGAACCTTGCCGAGCAGGAAGGTGACATTGCCGATTTGGATCGGCGGCTTGGCAATGAGGCGACAGCCCGTCAGGAAGGTGACGGAACGCTTCAGGTGAACCTTCAGCGTGAGGTTGTGAACCGGCAGACAGCCGTTGCCAATGAGGCGACAGCCCGTCAGGATGCCGATGCTGCGCTGCAAGATGCCATCGACGATGAAGAACATGACCGCATAGAGGCTGACGTCAACCTTCAGCTCGCCATCGGTCAGGAGGCTATTGCCAGGCAACAGGCCGTGAACACCGAAAAGGGGCTTCGCGAGGATGCCGATGCTGCGTTGCAAGACGCCATTGACGATGAAGAGGCAGCCCGTCAGGAAGGTGATGGAACGTTACAGGTTAACCTAGGGTTGGAAGTCATCAACAGACAGAATGCTGACGCTGCCTTGCAGACAGCCATCAACAATGAGGTGGCTGCTCGTCAGGGTGCCGTTTCAGGTGAAGCTACTGCGAGGGAGAATGCTGACGCTGCCTTGCAGACAGCCATCAACAATGAGGTGGCTGCTCGTCAGGGTGCCGTTTCAGGTGAAGCTACTGCGAGGGAGAATGCTGATGCTACGCTGCAAGATGCCATTGACGATGAGGTGGCTGCTCGTCAGGGTGCCGTTTCTGGCGAAGCTACTGCGAGGGAGAATGCAGACAGTTCACTTTCTGCCCGTATGGGTTATTATGTCTGCGATACTGCCGCTGCTACTGCTGCAAAGGTTGTTACTGCGAGTGGATATGCCTTGCAACAAGGCGGCAATATCCGTATAAAAATGACAAACGCGAACACCGCAGACAACACCACACTTAATATCAATGGCACGGGCGCAAAGGCACTGTTCTATAATGGTACACAAGCTTCGTCCTCGAACAGTTGGGATAATGGAGAAGTGCTTTCGGTATATTATGACGGCACTCAGTATCAGAGCGTCAGTGGTGATGGCAAGGATTTGGAAGATGATGAATACGTCATCATCAAAGCGTTTCTACGTGTGGTGGATAAGGCAGAAAGGCAAGACCTTGAAGATGATGAAGAGGTCATCGCAAGAGCCGTCGGCAATCACGAATCAAGGTTTCGCGACTTGGAAGAGGGCGGAAGTGGGAGCGGAGGTGGTTCCTCGCTTTCTGGAACATTGAGCGCAGCTGTATCTGATACAATAGTCGTACTCGGCTCGTCGTTCGGTATTGGATATACAACCGCTGGGAAGCACTGGGTTGACATCATGAACATGTTTTCCGACTATTCTTATCAGAACCTTTCGGGAGATGGTCAGTCGAATCTGACAAGACTCATCGCATTAAGGAATGGTTCTATTGTACCAGCGAAGAACGCTAAATACGCATTGGTAGTCAATTCGGAGAACCTCACGACGAGTACTGATGTCAACACAACATTACAGTCCTTTATCAATTTGTCAAAGGTGTTGATGTCATACGGCATCACACCGATATGCGGAACGAGTTACAGGAACATATCGGGTTTCCGTCAATATAACGAATACTTTTCCGCGTTGTTGCGCAAGTGGTGCAAGGATAATAATACGCTCTTCATGGATGCGGGGGAATATACGACGGTCGTGGGTACGGGATATAATTTCGAACGACCAGGAAACACCCACCTCGGCACGCGTCAAATTCCGCTGGTAGCCTATGCGTACATGGACGCGCTGCACGGTCTTGAAAGACCGTACCAGAGTCTGAAAACCTTTGCCAAGAGGGATGAGGTCACGGTGACAACCCTTGACGATTTGATGTTCAGCGACAACTATGGACGTGCAAAGGTGTTTAAGCCAACGTCATCCACGACGTTCAACGGCTATGCCCTTATAAGTGCAGTCTTGCCAGCGACTGCGCGGAACATTAAGAAGCTGTCACTATCTTTCGCCGCATCCGCACCGGTGAGCGTATATGCCATCAACACGAATGCGCAGCCGTTCCCCACGGTCAGCAATTACACGAGGTTTCACGTTGACACCGCCATTACCGTACCCGCCGCTGGCGATACATACAACTATAATGGAACGACGTTTACGGTTGTGTATGTGGAAACGGCAGAGCCTTACGGGGCATATTGCGACATCTATTGTTCGCCAGCGTTGCAGAGCGCTGCGGAGGTCAGCGGCACTCTTACCCGCGTGAGTGGTTCGGGTTCTGCGAGCATAGTCTTCACAAGCTACGGAATCGCTTCGCTGTCAGTGGCAACGGCTATCATGTCTGACACCATCGGGCATTGGGAAGAGATAGAGGCTGACGAGTTCGGGATGTACACGCTGGAAAGCGCCATCGCGACGATGTTCATCGACAAGATACATTTCCTGATTGTCGGAACACGAGGTTTCACGTTGAGCAGCCCGTCAATACAATGGGAGGCGGCGCAGATGAAAACGAACTATCAGCGCACGCCCGTTCCCGATTTCTTCGCTAATTCATGGAATCCGAATAACGAGCTGTTGACTGAGCCTACGTTCGGAAACATTGGCACTACGCAGTCATCATGGACGGACGGCAACGGCAACAACGTCGTTTCCGCTGCCGATTACGAGTATACATTGACGGGTAGCAGCTATCTGCCACCAACGTGTACGTCCATTCTCAATATAGGGGCAACGTCAGTCGTGCAAACAACGGTTGATAAGAACAATTTCCCGACAAATTGCAAGATGATGGTGGAAGTCATTGCAAGGTGTTTCGGAAACGGTTTCGTGAACGGTACTGATACCGTGACCTCGGATTCATGGGACTGGGGCAACCTCATTGTTTCCATCGGCACGGAAACGTACACGACATCCTACAAAAATCCCGTCGGGCTGATGTGGAGGCTTGTGCGCGTGCCGATAGATATAGATGCGCAGATAGGCGGCAAAGAGAACTTGACGTTGACCATCGGAGCAGACAGGAACGGATTTGAAATTGCAAAAGTATCATTAAAACTTATATAATTATGAAGTACATAAGATTATTTGAGACACAGGCGGAGAGAGCTGCCGCGAACATGGTTCCACCGTATCTGATATATACAAAGGAGGGAGACACACTTGAAATCGAGGACGTGGCACCTATTAACAGCGTAGACACACCCGAGCTGATGACACTTGTATATTCGTGGGGATGGTGTGAGAATCCTAATTTCATGACGGTACGTGAATGTGCCGCAGTCACGGACGCGCAGTTTGCCACGAAGGGCGGAACAAGCTCGACTGACTCGCAATTTGTCGGCGTTCCCGATTTGTCATGCCTGCAATATTTCACGGGGCTGACGGATATACCGTCGTATTATTTCAAGGGCTGCACGGCTTGTACGAAGATTATTTTCCCCGAAAATATCGAGACGATAGGCTTATTTATCTTCGCTGGGAATGCTATTACAGGCCCTGTTGATTTGTCGCGGACGAAGATAACACGACTACCTGGAATGTATACAAGTGGAGTAGGCTGCACAGGTGTCAAAGGAATGTCTCTACCCGCAAGTGTGTATTATTTAGGCGACGGAAACCCAGCACACGGAGTATGGGATGGCGTAACTGGAAGAACAAATAACTGGAAGTGGTTCAAATTCCCGAATACTTCTATGGTGTGCCCGACGAGAGGCTCGATGGGCTCTAATGGTAAGTCTAACTTACGCATATATGTTCCCGACGAGCTTGTGGCTACCTACAAAGCGGATAACAGTGCTACGAGTGACTCTTCATCCACGGGTAGGTACATTAATTGGAGTAACTACGCAGACCAAATCTACCCAATTAGTCAATGGCAGACGGATGTAGCCAATGGGGTTATAGTTGGATAAATATGAAATATTTTACAATATCGGAATTGACGAGGAGCGCTACGGCGAAGCGGTTGGGGATTAACAACAATCCCACCGCAGAGGTACGCGCTAATTTGACTGCGCTTGGTGAGCACATCCTAGATCCTCTTCGCGAGGCATGGGGTGCACCCATCATTGTGACATCTGGGTATCGGTGCCCTAAGTTGAACAAGGCTGTCGGTGGGGCTTCGAAGTCGCAGCACATGTATGGTCAGGCGGCAGACATTCGCACGGTATCGGACCGACGCGAGGACAACATGAAGCTTCTGCGGAAGCTGATAGAGATGGAGCTGCCTTTTGACAAGCTAATCGCTGAATATGTAGACAGCTCTGGCCGACCCGACTGGATTCACGTCAGTTATTCCTCGCTGAAAAGGCGTATCATGCTGACGTGCAAAGGTGGTCGGTATTCATCAGGTATAAAGATAGGTATTAAGTGATGGCGCAGGAGAACGATCCACACTTGATGACGGTTGAAGAGTTCAACCGCAGAGTCGACGCCTGGGGCAAGAAGGTGAAGCAGCTCTCAGGCGGAAGGCTGTCGGCGATGACAAAAGTCTACTCCGGTAAGCTTCGCGGTGGTCTGAAAGACCGCATGGCGAAGGGAAAGGATGATGGTGTCGCCGAGTGGGTTGGTTTTCGATTCGAGAGATATGGTGTATTCGTCGCCTACGGTGTAGGTCGCGGATGGGTTCGACAAGGTGGTACCGTTGTCCGTGCTCAGCGCATTCGCAAAGGTGATGCCTTGTGGCATCAGCATCGTAACAAAGGTGCCTCGAACAAAGAGATTGCCAGGATGGCGATACCTTTGGATAAAGGTGGTAAAGGGCGAGTACCAAAAGACTGGCTCGACGGTGTGATCAACGCACACATCGAAGGTCTGGCAGACATTGCTGGCGAATTCTATGGCGACGCTTCCATGAAGCACATCCTTGAAGAATTCGACCGCATGAAAATCGTGAAATAATTAATACGACATAATGGCAGGAAAGACTGTAAATCGGACGCTGAAAATCTATATCGACAACCAAGAGATAGATGGCAGCGTGAAGAGCATCAAGAGCAGGGTTCGCGAGCTGACGACAGAGATGAACAAGCTGACCGTCGGTTCGGAGGAGTATAACCGCAAGGCGAAGAAGATTCGTGAGCTGAACAGCATTCTCGCCCAGCATCGTCAGCAAATTCGTGGTGCCGGTCAGGAATACCAGACCCTCGGTGCGCGGATGGGCAAGCTGGCTGACGGTTTCAATAGATATATGGGCATCGTGGCTGGCGCCATCGGTGCTATGACCGGTCTGACGATGACCGTCAGGAAGACCGTCGACGAGTATGCGAAGATGGAAGAGGCGGAAGCACAGGTGCGAAAGTACACTGGCATGACCGCTGATCAGGTAGACCGGCTCAACGAGACATTCAAAAATATGGACACGCGCACGTCGCGCGAGCAGCTGAATGCACTCGCTGGCGATGCCGGTCGTCTGGGCATCACATCACAGCAAGCCATCGAAGAGTTTGTCGATGGTGCCGACAAGATTCGTGTTGCCCTTGGTGACGACCTCGGCGAGAATGCCGTGCGCGACATTGGTAAACTCGCACAGATGTTTGGCGAAGACAAGGAGAAAGGTCTTCGCGGTGCGATGCTCGCTACGGGATCTGCCATCAACGAGTTGGCCCAGAACTCCAGTGCTGGCGCTGGTGCCATCGTGGAGTTCACCGCTCGTCTGGCAGGTGTGGCTCAGCAAGCCGGCATGACGCAAGCTGAGATTATGGGTATCGGTTCGGTGATGGACCAGAACATGCAAGAGATTCCCACCTCTGCCACCGTTATCTCGCAACTCATCACGAAGATGATGCAAGATACCGGACGGTTCGCCACGCTCGCTGGCGAGAACGTAGAAGATTTTTCGAAACTTCTCCGTACCGATGCAAACGCAGCTCTCGTGAAGTTCCTCGAGGCGATGAAAGCCAAGGGTGGGTTTGCCGATATGGCTCAGATGTTTGACGAGATGAAGATGGACGGTACTAGGGCCGTCGGTGTGCTGTCTGCTTTGGCCGGTCACCTCGACCAGCTGGCAGAGGCGCAATCACTCGCCAACCAAGCCTATGCCGAGGGTACGAGTGTCATCAACGAGTTCAACGTGCAGAACACCACCGTTCAGGCCGAACTCGACAAGGCGAAGAAACAGTTCCTTGAACTCAGCATTGATTTGGGTGAGAAGCTGCTGCCGATTGCCAAGTTTGGCATCACGACAGGCAGTGTCGTTGTGAAGATGCTGTCTGCCATCATCAACTTCACTTCGAAGTACGCCGTGACGATCACTGCGCTGACTGCCGTCATCGGTTACCTGACGATAGCCAGGAACAAGGATATCATCGTCGCGAAGCTACAAGCCTTCTGGAATGAGAAGGTGATTGTTGCTTTCACCAAGTTGAAAGCTGCCCTCGCCACGAATCCATGGACGGCCGTTCTGCTCGTCGCTACTGCCGTTGTCGGAGTACTCATCGACCTTGCTCGCAGAACCGATGATGCCGCCAAGGCCCAGAAAGCCCTTAACGACATCAAGAAACAAGCTGCTCAGGACATGGTCGAAGAAGAGCAGAAAATCCGTCTACTGATTGCCGCGGCAAAAGACGAAACGTTGTCTATGAACGAACGTCAAAATGCCGTCAATCAGCTGAACAAGATTATTCCACAGTACAATGCCCATCTCGATGCTACGACCGGCAAGTATATTGCCAGTAAGCAAGCCCTCGACAGTTACCTTGAGAGCTTGAAGAAGCAATACGAGCTGGAAGGTGCGAAAGACAAGCTTCGTGAGTTGGGCAAGCAGAAAGCCGATTTGCAGCTTCGCAAATCACAGCAAGAAAAGGCCCTTGAAGGTGCCAATGCAGCAGGAAGCGGCTTTACCTATACGACCTCATGGGGTATGGTTGGAAATACCGCATCCGACAGTCGTCAGCATATACAAGGCCAGCTAAACGACATCAATCGCGGCCTTAAAAGCATACAAGCCCAAGAGGATGCCATATTGGGTGTCTACGGCAGTGACATTCGCAAGAGTGTCGCCACCTCGGCACCTCCCGTCGTGTCAAGTACAACCTACAGCGGTGCCACTGGCGGTGGTGGTGGCGGTGGTGGCCGTGGTGGTGGCGGCGGTGGCAATACAAACACCACCGACCCCGAGACAGAAAGGCTGAAGGCCGTGAGAGAAGCGCAGCTCGCCATCGAGAAAGCATATATTGCTAAACGCAATGCGTTAACACAGCAGTATGTCTCCGACGCTGAGATGACGTCGGAAGAACTGCAAGTGCATCTGGAGAATCTCGAGATGGACAGACTGCAAGAAGAGCTCAACATCCTGAATCTGAATGAGGATGAAAAGAACAAGGTGATGCAGGAGATGCTGGAGCTTCGCAAGACGTGGAAGGAACGCGAGGTGGAGCAACAGCAGACGATGCAAGAAGAAGAAAATGAGAAATTCAGGCAGTTGCTGGAGGAAAAGGAAGATGTCCTCGACCAATCGTTGAAAGAGATGGAAGAGCTGGAGAAAGAACGTGCCAACCTCATCATGGACGTTGCGCAGCAGTTCGGCACATCATTCGGTGAGATGATGGGCAACTTCTTCGAGTCTGGAGAATTGCAGTTCGGTGAGTTCCTGAAGAACATCCTTAAGCTGACCATTGACGCTTTGGAAAAGACGATGGTCGCCGCTATTGCCGAGCGCACCATCAAGAACATTGCTACGCTCGGTTGGGTTGGTGTTGCCAAGGCCGCTGGTGAGATTACCGCTATCACGGCAGCCTTCGAGACGGCAAAAGGTCTGATAGGCAGTTTTGCCACTGGCGGTTTCACTGGCGCTGGTGACTGGGATGAGCCGAAAGGCGTTGTCCATGCTAATGAGTTCGTGGCGAATCGGCATGCGGTGGGGAATCCCAGCGTGATGCCTGTGCTTTCGTTGATTGACGCTGCACAGAAGAGTGGCAGCGTGGGCAACCTGACGAGTGCCGACATTGCTTCGGTGCTTCCTATCCATTCGAGCGCCTTCTCTTCGCTTTCGAAGATCACCGGCAGCGGTGGCGGTGCTGATGGTCAGCTCGTCGCCATGCTTGCAGGGTTGGCAAAGAGTAACCAGGCACTGTTGGCAAGGCTTCGCCAGCCGATTGTCGCTGAAACCTTTGCGACGGGGAAACGAGGCGTAAATGAAGCGCAGACATTGGTCGAGAAGATGCGTAGTAATGTATCGAGGAAATAATTAAGGAAGAAGAGATATGGTATTACAAGCTCTGAGTGATTACATTGAGAATTTGTGCAGACGCCATCAGGAAGTACTGCACACGGACGATGAATGTCATTATGTGAATCTCAATGACGACAAGAAACAGACATCTCTTGCAGATGAGATGCACTACCCTGGCGTGATGTTCGAGACCTCAGGTTATCGGTTCTCGGGTACAGGCGGTGACTTGGTGAAACTCCACAACTGCCGAATTGAGGTTTGGGGGCATGTGGAAGACACAGCCGACTATACTGAAATCGAAAATATGTTGTCCCATTGCAATGAGATTATTTGTGATATATTTGCAATGATGATTGACGACAAGAGGCATCGGACGCAGAACGTCCTGAACTACATCTCGTTCGACGGCGTTGAAGTACAGGACATCCAGAATCAGTCGAACGCCCTCTATGGGTGTTATGCCGACTTCCAGGTACCCGTGAGGCTTTGCGTTGCAGACCGTCTTAGTCATTTTAACGACAACTGATAAGATATGGCAACTATCAATAATATGAGTTCGCTGATGTTCTCGCCAGAGGCCAATTACATTACGGTCTCTGCGAGTTCTGATGTTGCTGCGAACATCACGATCACGACGGCTGACGGCATCGAGCGCTACGACCAGACGTCGACGTACACACCCGTTGGCGGTGTGATTACGTTCGGCGATCTGTCGGAGCTGATTAACAAGTGCATCCTGCTGATGGACAGCATGCGCACGTTGTCGCTGACTGCCGACCCATCGCCGAGGGCCACGCTCAGCATCAGTGTGACGGAAGGTCAGAACACCGTGACCGCCACGAGCAAGGTGCTCTTCTGTACTGCCGGCAATGCCAGTTCGCCATCGACGTTCAAGGTGTTCGGTACGCAGCTTCGCAAGCGTTACATCCGCGAAGACATCGATTACTATCTGCTATGGCTGCCACTGCTGGCCGCTGGCACCACCTTCGCCGTGCAGACGACCGTTACCTACGTGAACAGCGGTGTGCAGTCGACAGCATCGGGAACATCCACCTACACCGCCACTAGCGGTTCGGAGAAGTTCCAATACATCAACGCAGCCATGCCCGTTCTCGTAAGGAACGTGCTCGGTTCGTCGCTCTATGCGAGCGCTACGGTGTACTTCTATCAGGTCGACATCTTGATTAATAACGTCGTCTATGACTCCGTAGAGTTCACCGTTGACAGGCGGAGTTTTCCGCAAGAATCACTTTGGTACTTCCAGAACTCGTTCGGTCTCGTTGACCAGCTATTGCTTCGAGGCCATGAGGAAGAATCCCATTCACTCGATGCCACCTTCGGCTACTGTCTTTGGAATGAGGTCAGCCTTGACGCGGAAGTACGCAGAGAGTTCAAGACGAACTCTGGATGGCTGACGAAAGGCGAGTTCAGGCTCGTTTCAGAACTCTATCGGGCAGCCCTTGTCGGCCGGCAAGAAGAACTCGGCCTTCGCAGGGTTGTGGTTCGCGACATCGACGTTGCTAGAAGTGCACCATCGAACGAGCCACAAGGTGTTGAGATAACTTGGAGATATGCAGACCGCAGAATTGAGTGGGAAGGTGACATCGACGGCAACACGCTTGGTCACAACATCTTCGCCGACTCGTTCGCAATAGAATTCGATTGATGACACTAGAATACTTTGAAGTGATGAAAGATATGGAAAAGATAAAGGCAGCTGCTAAGGCTCCGATGACCGCCACGCAGATGCTTGACGAACTCGACGTCCGTACGTTGCCTGACGGCAAGCGACGGATATTCTCTATGAAGTTCGTGACGAAAGAGGGCAAGGTGCACTACTTTCCACAGGTTTATATCACGGGCGTGAGGAACCAGGACATGAAGCGGATGCGATATAGAGGTGTGCAGCCATGCGACTGCAAGGGTAATCCCGAGATGCACGTCTATCCAGTGAAGATTACGAATATACTCGAATTGAACGGCCATGTCATCGACTGGTCGAATGGCTACAACTTATAGATTGACTATGGAGATAATTTATAATCGGGAGGGTACACCTCTCATGATGCAAAGCAGTTTCCTTTTTGCTGACACCATCAGCGACAAGGATGCGATGGAGAATAGACGCAGGGCGCTATTCCCCTACGACAAAGACCATCGAGACTACATCTATGTTGGCGACCGCAGAGTGGTGGCATGGGGCCCCGACAACGAGTTCCCATACAAGGCCATTCGCACGGTACGCGATACTACCGTGCTGAATACCGGTCTGAAGTTCCTCTGGCGTCTGACCATCGGTCAAGGCATCTATCCTTGCACCGTTGATGGCTATGACGATGACGGCAACGAAGTGCTGTCGCCTATCGAGGACGAGGGCGTGAAAGACTTCGTTGGTTCGCGGATGGTGAGACGCTACATGGAGAAGGTGCTGCGCGACTACCTGAAGGTGGGCAATGGTGCTGTGCAGTTCGTGCCGAACAGCTCTGGCAAGATTATCGGGCTGAACCCGTTGAACTGTCTGAACTATCGCTTCACGGAGCCCGACAAAGACGGGTATCAAGATTGCATCGTCGCTGGCAGCTGGGACCAGGCATCGCCCACTACGGAATGGTGGTCGGTTCCCCTGCTCAACGACTATGATCCCGTGAGTCAGGCCGAAGTCATGCAGTTCGCCGGCAAGGCAAAGTACGGCTTCGTGTACAACGTGCGCGATGCGTGGTCTAACGAAGACGTCTATGGCGAGCCGATATGGTGGGCTGCCTGGGTGCTTGGTTGGATAGACATTGCCCACATGATTCCGATGTTCTTGCGCAAGGCATACAAGAACCAAACCACTTGGAAGTGGCATGTTCAGATTCCTTATTCGTATTGGGATAAGAAGTTCCCGACTGCCGATTTCTCGACGACGAAGGAACGCGAGGAAGCCATCAACGCCTACATGGATTCGATAGAGAAAAACCTGCTCGGAGCGGAGAACGCCGAGAAGCCTATCTTCACCAGTTATGCCGTGAACGAGTATAACGGAAGGATAGAAGAAGAATGGAAGATTACGCCATTGTCGAACAAGTACAATGCCGGTCAGGAGAACCTCGTCACCTCTTCGGCTGCGAACTCAGAGATACTCTTCTCGTTGATGGTGAACCCCAACGTGATGGGTTCGCAGATGCCAGGCGGTGTGTACGCTGGCAATCAAGGAGGCTCGAACATCCGCGAGGCCTTCTTGGTGAACATCGCGAATGCCTGGATCGACCGACAGAACCTTCTCGACCCACTTGAACTCTATCTGAAGATGGTGTACAAGAGCGACGTGGAACTGAGGTTCCGCAACACGATTCTCACCACCCTTGATACGGGTGCTGGCACAACCAAGAAACTTTCATAAAAAGAAACCGGTATGATATTCTCTAAAGCTAAATGGAATAATGGGAAGGAGATAGGCAAGTATGTGCCGACGTCTGCTTCTTTGGGATTCGACAAGATGGAGAGCTCTTTGGAGAGCGCCTCCGACTTGTTCTTGTTGCCGTTGCTCGGTAATGACATGATGACCGAGCTTGAATTTATCTATTCGACGGCAGAAGGGTCGAGGTCGGCAGCAGAGCAGCAGCTGCTGGAGTTGGCGCAGCGAGCTGTGGCCAATCTGGCGATGTGGTACAACTTCGACGCTCTGCAACTGAGAATCACCGACCAAGGTTTCCAACGTCAAGGCTCGGAAGATTGGCAGCAAGCGTACAAGTACCAGGAGGACAGACTACGCGAAGGCTTCAAGACGAAAGGATTCAACGCTGTTGACCAACTTCTAGACTTCCTCGAAGACAATGTGTCTGCGTTCGACGACTATGCCGAATCTCCGGCACATATTGACCGCAGCACGGCTTTGGTCAAGGACACGGAGGAAGTGCAGAAGTGGGTGAACGTCGGTCACTCCCGGCTGATGTTCCTGCGTTTTGCAGCCGAGTTCCCGACGGTGGAAGAAGATGTGCTTCGTCCTGAGCTGGGCGGTGCGCTCTATGCGAAGCTGCTTGCTTGGATTTCTGGCGATGAAAGCTATCCTGTCACCTACGAGGTGACGCTCGAAGAGTTCAGGGCGAAGTGTGTTCGGGTGATGGTGGCAGCTGCCGCCATCCGACTGCTGAAGCAGACGGGGTCGCTGACGGAGCGTGGGCTTTACTTCGAAGATGTGGCCGCCGTATCGACGGAAAACCACATCAAGCGCAGCGCCAACGACGTGCAGATTGGCAACCGCCTCGAGATGTACCAAAGCGATTCTCGGATGGCGTTAGCTGCCTTGCGGACGTTCATCAGAGAGAACTACTCCGACATCGTAGAGCAGAAAAATGGTCATTTTGTCCGCGACAATGACGGGCATGCAGGTTTCTTTGCTATGTAGATGAAGAAGATAACGGTCGAATATAGGCGATGGTGGCGGACACGGAAGCGTGAGCTGATGATGCCCGAACGGTGGGATGAGCTGAGCGGTGAGCAGTTCGTCGCCGCCGTGAGGCTTTGGCTCGGAACAGTGACGCTGCCGCAGTTCCTGAAGCAGCTTTTCGGCTTCAAAGATTCCGAACTGCAACGGATGGACGACTACCAGAAATGGGTATTGCTCCACTCCGTTGACTGGCTCCGCGACTTGAAACGACCGCACAATGCGTTCTTCCTTCGTCGTCTGCCTGGGTCGGACCTTCATTCTCCTGGTCCTCGGCTGAAAGGGTGCTCACTGCAACAGTACATGACTGTGGACACCTTCTTTTCGCAGTACCTTATTGCTGCTGAGAAGAACGACCAGTTCGCAAAGGAGAGACTTGACGATTTCATCGCTACGCTTTACAAGAAGGAGAATGAAGTGTTCTCGATGGCCGAGGCAGCTGGGCTGAATATCAAGCAGGATGATGTCAGTTTGGTCGTTCTCGAGGAACACCTTCCGTTTGTTCGGGCGCTGGATATGAGCGTGAAGCAAGCCATCGTACTGAACTTTGTTCTTATCCGCTCATGGCTTTGCAGGGCTTTTCCCCATCTGTTCCCAGAGGCGGAAAGCGATGAGGAAAAGGTATCGAACAAACCGAGTGTACCGAAGCCGACTGACTGGCTGGCCATCTTCGACAACTTCATCGGGGAGCATGTTGCCGACATGGAGAAATACCAGGCGATGGCTGCCACCGATGCGTTCAGGGTGATGAACAGGCGGATTCGTGAAGCGAAGAAAAGAACTCTTAAATAATAGATAGTTATGGATGAAGTGGAAGGAATGGATTGGATTGACGATTTAGAAAGTTATGGTACAGCTACTGATTGACGGAAAGAGAGTGAACCTCTCTAGTGACATTTCGTTCGAGTTCTACGATCGGAACGTGCTCTTCAGCAAGGAAGGGCAACATACGTTAGATATTGATATTGATTTGGGAGACCCCGTCAATGCCAATATCTATCGTAACATGTATCGAATAGACGTGCTGCAACGACCTTCGGGAAGGTCGGCCGTGCTATTCTCGGAGCGCGGTGTAGTCATTCGCGGTACCGAGGTGATACTTCAGGTTGACGACAAGGTGGCTAAGATTCAGCTGGTGGCTGGTAACTCCGAACTCAACTACCTAAGCGGTGGCGACAGTCAGATTAAGGACCTAGATCTTGGGGAGATTACCGGGCTGAATACGACCACTGCGTGGGCTTCGCTTCAGGGGACATATCCCACTTGGGATTATGTGTGTGCGCCAGTCGTCACGCAGGTGACATTGTTCCATAACCAGGTGCCCATCATTTACGAAGACTACACCGCCATGAACTGGCTGGTGAGGACGGGGCAGTCGAGCATCTCGTTGTCTGCCAATACACCACTTTGTCCGCAGCCCTATCTCGCCGCCATGGTGCGCAAGGTCATCGAGGCCCTTGGCTACACCATCGAGAGCAACTTCATTGCGACGAATGCGCAGATGAAGAAGGTGATACTCGTGAACGGGTACCACTCCGTGAAGTACAACGAGATGATACCCAACTGGAAGGTTGACGAGTTCCTGAGTGAGGTGGAGAAATTCACTGGGTGCATCATCGTGGTGAACCAGATTGAGAAGACCGTGCAGATTCTTCAGGCCAACTCATTCTACGAAAACGCTTCGACAGAGATTGTCGACAGCAAAGATGTCGTCGGAGAGATTGAAAAGCGGTACGATGAGGATTCGCCCGAAGGCGTGCTCTACCATAATATCTCGTATCAGTTCCCTGATTCGGAGATATACCGCTATTGGTCGGTTGATAAAGACTTTCTCAATTCGCTGACTGTTCAGCAGTGCCCGAATCTCGGTTTGCGCGTTCCACAATCGAGATATTTCTACCACCTCATCGACATTTGGACCGCCATCAACGACGGAAACATGCCCACCGCCGACGGTAGAATGGAGGTTCCTTCTGCCGTTGCAGAAGAATACAACAAGATGATCGCCTACGACGATCTAGGCATGACCTTCGGCACCTACTTCGTAATGCGCAGTGCTGAGCGACGTCAGTCATGCCTTCGTCGACTGAATTACTATGGTCCTCGGTACGACAACCGAACCGAGGATAGTATGGAGCTGAAGATTGTCCCCGCAGAAGTTGTATGGTTCAACGACCACTACCTTGACAGTCAGCTGTGGAGTCAGCCCTATCTCATCGCCAGGAACTCCGACGTCGGCAATACCGTAACATCGGAAGATGAAGGCAAGGGGCTGAACGAACTCATTGCAGAAGGCGAGAGCGACAACAAGTCGAATCTGTTGTATGCTGCCTTCTACCTTGGTTTTAAAGATACCAACTATTCTCCGGAAAAAGATTACAGTATCATGTCGCCCGTTGCCGTACCTTCGAACGAGGTTGAAAGGTTCTATACCTCGGAGTTCTCGGTGGAGTACTTCGGTACTTGGTGGATGCTGCAGGAGATTGTGAACTTTGGTGAGTCCGCATGCTGCATGGCCATCAATGGCGAGCATGGCATGTATGAGACCTATTGGAAGAATAACCTGGCGGTCAACTTCACGCAGCCGTTCAAGATTCGGTTCAAGAACGTGAAGAACAGAGATGCAAGAAATACTTTTGTTATTGCGAATAAAAGATTCTACTGTCAAGAACTGAAGTATAAGATTGACGGTGGCAAGGTGTCGGAAGTGGTTGAAGGTACTTTCTTCCCGGTGATTGGTGATGCTGATACGCAATACAGCGGTGATGATATCAACATCCTTGTGCGCTTCGATACCCGAACGGGATATGTGAAGCTCTATGCTGACAAGACGCTCGACTACCCGATAACTGTTCAGATTACGGGAACGTCGAGCGGCACGACGTACAGCGCATTGATCACGATGTCAGCTGGTACGTCGCAGAAGAGCGTCAGCAACGACTGGATAGGCAGCTGTGAGACATTCACGGCTTCGCTCTATTCACATGAGAGCGACGATGCGAACAACTACGATTTCAATGTCGTCGTTGATACTTACGACACCATCAATATTACTGTGACGCTGAGCGGAACCACTGCCTCGGCTGTGGCCGATGCTCCGCTGAACGGAGCTGTTCAGATACTTCTTTCCGTGATGTTTGGCGAAGAGATAGAAATGGTGAGAATCAACATGGCAGCTGGGTCTACCTCTGGCAGCGCCACGTCTACGGGGAACCTTGACGAGCGGACGAGCGTAACGGCTACGCCATACTCGATGGATGCTAGTGACAGAACAGTGTATAACGTCACGATTGCTGCTAGTACATAAGGTAATTGTTGTGATGAATTCCATAAGCTAACGTGCAACTTTTTTGATTATGATTTCCCCCTTCGTCGTGAGACGCGGGGTTTCTTTCTTTCCTTTTGGCATCCTGAGATTTTCGGGGTGCCATTTTTGTATGGTTTTTGCTCGGTTTTCTTCGCACATGTCGTTCATCAGCGTTAGCGACTCATGGGCGAAGGGAACTTTTCTCCTTTTGGCGGCCCATACTGCCTGAATCTTTCTGGTCTTCAGGCTGAGATAATGGTTATGACTTTTGCTGTATTTATGGGTGAGATTTTAAGCGGCGCTCTGTGATGATGGCCGAGGGCCGGCATGCTTGCTACTGTTCTCAGGCTGGCTTGTTTGGCCACATCGCTTTTCGGCTCAGCCATTCCTTACGGCATACAACGGCTAGCGTTTCCGTGAGCACTTGTCGGGTGTCTCTTTGACGGTTTGGAGAATCGGCTGTTAGATGATTCTTTTTCGGTTCAACGCTTCGTGACCTTAGCGCTTTGATTTTTCCTTTGCAAAGATAGCGCATGCGGCATTCTGCAAGTACCACAGGATTATTTCTTTACTAATTTGCGACAGCTTTCCTCGTTTTTTTTCTGCGCTGGTGGCGCAGAACACATGACGTGAGGAAAAAACGAGGTTTTTCGAAAATTAGCTTGAAATTCCTTGCATTTCCCTGCCTTGTTCATGTTCGCTTTTCTATGCACGTAAAAATTGCATAGCGCCTCTGGCACGAGCAAAAAGTTGAACCCTTTAAAAAATAAATCATCATGACACATCCAATTCAACCCCAAACCATCTGGAACAAGAGCCGCCTTTACAACAAGCGCTACTATCCCGGAAACTTCTACCAAGTCGTTGTCAACACCGAGGAAGGCGAGAGCTACGAATACGAGATTGAAGCCGACAACTTCGCTTCAGCCACCGAACAGGCAGAGCAGTTCGCCGCCGACCTGATGGTCGACATCACCTACATAGAATGCTACGCTTTATAATTGTCTCACCCTATAAAATACAGAAGTCATGAAAACCATTATCGTTTCAGCCAAGAAGACCAAGAGTCAGAACAACGTATGGGCCGTTGCCATCACCGGAGATCGTTATCCCCGTGCCCATTGTAAGAGCGCTTACGCCGCGATGAGATACATGTTCGTGCTTAAGAAGCAAACCGGCGTCAACATCAGCGAAAACTGTCTTACCCGACTCTCTCATGAGATAGCCTCTCTGAAGAAGGATTCCCCGGCGGCCCCGGCTGCCGAGGAACCCTCGGACATTGCACGTTATCACGCTTTCAAGGAAAAACATCCTGAAGCCTTGTACATGCGAAGAATCGGTGACGAATACGCCATCTTCGAAGGAGATGCCTTCGCCGCCATCTCTATCCTTGGCAAGTACCGCATGCTTCGTAAAGACGAGCAGACGGTCACCTTCCCTGCTGATTATCTCGACATCATTCTTCCCAAGCTCGTAAGAGCAGGTAAGAAGATCGCCATCGACGGTTAATGCCTACAGCCATGAAGAAGTTCGCACTTTACCTCTACGTTCCGCAGCGCAGGCTCGAAAGAGCCTCGTTCGAACAGCAAGACGTCAATCGCAAGATTCTTGACTTCAAAGACGGAAGACGATACGCTTCTACGTGGGCTGCTCGGCTGATGGCCCGTGCGCTGGCGATGATGGACCTTTCAGATACCATTATCGTCGGCACACCTGCCAGCAGTCCTTATACTCATGTGCGCCGATACAAGAAGTTCTTGCATCAGCTCTGCACGCTTAGTGGCGCCATCGACGGATTCAGTCACGTGACCGTGACAGGCCGTCGAAAGAAGGTGCATAACACACGCGAACGTGAGCTTTGCACCCATCTTGACAAGTACGTGCATATCGACAAGACCTACTTTCGAGGAAAGAAAGTCATTGTCGTTGATGATATATGCACGACTGGTCAGACTTCGCAAGCCTTCATTGAAGCACTTGAAGATGCTGGCGCCAAGGTTCGCTTCGCTCTCTTCCTTGCTAAGACGCTTCGCCTGAAAAGGTAAATCCGCCCTCCATCTCCGTCCCTCACTCTTACCTTCGCTATCGCTTTCCCCATGCTTCGGATCGTGTCGCTGACTCAACTGGGAGAGACCTTCGGACACTCCCGTTGTGGCGGTGCCAACGTCGGCAAGACTCCTCCTCGCATGACAGCAGCCATAGCTACGGCAGGGTGAGTGTCTACGTGTCGGGCGGATTAGAAAGTACCTCGGTACTTCAATATTAGAGGGTTCGCCTCCTTGATGTCCAGGGGGGTGTAAGTGTTGGTGATGAGGAGCGAAGAGTGGCGTGCTTGGTCGCGGACGCTGAGGGGGTCAGTGTTGGCACGTAGCATGTTCGTGATGCCTGTGTCCTTCAGGGAGTAGAATTTATATTCAGCTGGGAGTTTCAAAGACTTGCGCACGTGGTTGTTCCAGTAGTCACGGAACTGCTTGGAGTCACGCCATGTCTTTCCTGGACGGCAGCCATCACTGAAAAGGTAATAGCTACTTGGGGCATCGAAAACCTTCAGTTCTATCATGAGTTTTACGATGTGGTCGGGGAGCGTTAATACGGCATCCTGTCGGTTCTTGGTCTGGTCGCCATGGAGAACCAGGGTCTTTTTACTTAGCTTGAAGTCGCCTATTTTAAGAAGAGACATCTCATGAGGGCGGACGAACATGTAATGCAAGATATAGGCTGCAAGCAGGAAGTGGCGATTGTGCTTTTCGCAGTAATCGCGTACCTTATATAATATATCATCGGGGATGACTGTGCGGTTCTTCGCTTTCGTGCGCTTGATACCATGAAGTCCGTCTGTGGGGTTGTCGTGGATGTACCGGCGCTGCTGGCACCATGCACAAAACCCCTTCAGCCAGACAAGATAATTGTTATAGGTTTGCGGAGATGAGTTTCGTTCGATTAGCAAGTAATCGAGGAAACTCGTCACGGCAACTTCATCTAACTGATATGGATAGAAGACCTTGAAGGGAGAGCCTTCGACCCACGCTTCAAGGATCTTCAGACGTGACAGGTAGTCGCGCATGGTCTCTTCACGGAACGATGAATCGTTGTGAAGCTTCAAGACGTACTGTCGATAGCGCGAGCACACTTCCTGCCAGGAGGTGAACTGTGCACCCGACTTGGATTCAACGTATGGGTTCCATCCGCGGATAAGTTTCTGCGTCAGTTCCTCGATAAGTTGCTTTGCATAAGTGTTTCTAGCTCGTTGGCTTGATATTCTGTCAAGCATGATTTTCTTGCGTTTTAACCTGCCGACGGCAGGGTCGAAGGCATAGAAATCCACGTAGTTCTCACGGCCCTTGTGATATACGGGCGGCGTCCATGTACGAGCTTCGGTTTGGATTGAATTTTTTTTATCCATTGCTTTGAATTTTTTCTGCGGCAATGGATGTAGGTTTGAAAATCTTGCGTCCGATATTCGTCCGAGGTTTGTCGGCGAAAAACGCGAAAACCGCCTATAGTAGGCGGTTTCCTTGGAAATTGGTCGGGATTACTGGACTCGAACCAGCGACCTCGCGCCCCCCAGACGTGTGCGCTACCAACTGCGCTAAATCCCGATCCTTAATTGCGGTTGCAAAGGTACGGACTTTTGGCGACATAACCAAATTTTATGGCTACTTTTTTACTATTTTTTATTTTC
>JAEEGL011722296.1_pt1 | contig 42370 bp, 34 predicted proteins | sample 9134231 | NCBI WGS metagenome assembly JAEEGL01 (sample SAMN16246548, study PRJNA631951) | gut metagenome | biome: gut microbiome; feature: rumen; material: fiber-attached | host: Bos | place: Iran: Karaj | collected 2018-10 | reverse complement strand
GGGTTTCAATCTCGTTGAACTTATCTGCGTCATCGCAATCATCTGCATCCTCGCAGCAGCAGTCGGATTCAATTACTTAAAGATCGTAAAGAATCTTCCCTGGGAAGAGATCGTCGGAGAAAATCCTTTCACAACAAGCGCCCACAAGTAAATCTCCCTATATAAAAGCCAGAAACCGGAAAAGGGCGATCTTCGCGATCGCCCTTTTCAATTGCTTTATTATTCACCCTGATTTGCTTTGCGCTTGGCACACTCGGGACAGTAAGACATCGGTGTCATGGAAAACAGCGATTCTCTTTTGTAGCCGCACTTTGAACAGATGAAAACGTATTTCGAGAAGACGCTGCCCATCGTGGTGCTCAGGAGCCATGTGCCCTTGGAATCGTCTTCCTGCTTCTGTTCTTCGGGTTCGGGTGCAGTTTCAGGTGCGGGTTTGACTTCCGCTTCGGCCTTTACGCCGGGATGTGCAAGGAAAAGTCCTGACGCTGACTTGGTCTGCAAAGGGACCTTCTCTGCCCTTTTCTTCTCTTCAACAGGCTCGGGTTGTATCCGGATGGTCTCTTCGTCAAACCACGTGCTCGGCTTGGGCTCACCAAAAGAACACTTGGTGATATAGAAAGGACAGCCGCTGCAGTCGTCCCTGTTAACGCACATCCTGTAGATGCCCCTTAACATCTGGTCTAACTGTTCTTTGTTTCCTTCATTCATAGACCTGCTCCTTTGATTTTGCCCTCATCCTTTTTTATTATAGCACCCTAGTAAAGGGGAATGATTTTCGGGCAATAAAAGTGCCACAGAGATAATTCGTTCTTATCGGTAAAATACCTTATAATACTTCGTATATTTTTTTAAAAGGTGAACTTATGAAAAAATACATAGCGGCAGTTCTTTCCATTGCAATGGTCTTATCCTTTGCTTCTTGCGGCAAGAAAACAACAGAGTCCGGCGCAGGTTCCGGCGCAGGTTCAACTTCCATTGCATCCGGCCAGGAGAACTCTTCCAATGCCACGACACGCGAGCCCAACCCGGCAGAAAAATACGTCAAGCACAAGATTGAGAAGCTCGTAGTTCCCGAATACACAGACGAAGACGGCGAGAAGGTTGAGTCTGAAGAGATAGAATTCCATATGCCCGAGATCCTTATCAAGTCAGATTACACGGATTCGGTCAATAAAGAGATCGCAGGTATCTTCAACACCTATAAGACCCAGTTTGCTAAGGATAAGGCAACTGACTGCGGCGGCGCAGAATATATCGCCTACCTCGTAAATGACGATTACCTGAGCGTAGTGTTCATCGTGATGGGACCGAACGACACCGACCTCTACCACGTTTACAACATCGATGTCAAAACCGGCGCGAAGATCGACAATCCCCGCATAGCCCAGATCGCAGGCGTCAGCGACATCCGTAAAGCGGCCATGGACGCGCTTCAGACTTACTACAATGTCGATGAGAACCAGATGTTCAAGGTAGAGAACTACAAGGTGGTCAAAGCCGACGGCGATACTCCCGACGAACAGGACCGCGCCGTCGAGGCATCTTTCGGCGAGAAATACTTAAATGCCGACATGTTGATCGGCCTGACCGATGACGGCAAGATATTCTTCATCTCCGAAGCGGAGACCGGCGCGGGACAGTTCTTCATCATGTATGACGAAAAGGGCAACGATCTTTACGACGAAGACAACCCTGCACGCGTAGGATACATCTATGAGTACGATGGCGAAGATGAGGCTGAGGGTGACGACGGCGAAGAAGGCGCGCCCGATGACGGCGAAGATTACGGTGAGTGATTTTTACGGACGAAACCGGCAAATAAATCGATTTCATCCGTAGTCTAAACTTATAAATTCAAATCGCTTACGGATGAAATGGCTCAAAAGGTCATTTTCGTCCGTAATATTATGCGCTGTTCATTTGGTCAGTATGAGCTTTTACGGACGAAATCACACAAAACCTTCTTTTCATCCGTAAACACTGTTGGCAAACACGGTTCGACAATTGATCATCTACGGATGAAATAACCCAAAAATCCATTTTCGTCCGTAAAATCAGAAAACGCAGAAAAAGAATTACGGACGAAATCAGCGTTTTAACCGATTTCGTCCGTAAAAAGTTGCAGTTGAGTCTTTTACTGTTCCTTCAGATCATCCCAGGTTCTGTCGTCTTCGACGAAGCCCTTTGCTTTCTTGACCTTGACGATGCCCTTGACGATGAAGCCGGAGCAGAGGATCAGGATAACGACGATCCAGCCGAAGATGATGTTTGCTCTGAGCGAGTAGTTGTCTGCCGCGCCGTAGATACCGCCGCCCTTGATGAGGTTATAGATGTTCCATGCGAAAAGACCTACGAGCACGATGGGCGATACGATCTTGATCGACGGAATGAACCACCACTTGGGCATCTTGAAGCTCTTGGTGTTGCGGTTGAGCTCATCGAGGATCTTGGTCGTCTTGAAGAACCAGCCTGCTGCGATCATTTCGAGAACGCCGGTGATGATGAGCGTGTAGCTGTTGATGAAGTAGTCGACGATGTCGAGGACCGCGAGGCCTGCGCCCGTTACATAGATAAGGCTTATGACGCCTTCAACGATGCAGATCGTGAGGGTAGTCTTTTTCTTATTGAGCTTGAACTTGTCGGATACCGCGGTCGAGATGCCCTCGATGATCGAGAAGAGCGAGTCGATCGCCAGCGTTATCAGGCAGAAGTAGAAGATGAACGCGAAGATCATGTTGAAGACCGGGCTCGCCGAGATCTTTACTATCGCCTGAGGGTAGATGATGAATGCCGTTGCGATACCGGATGCGGACATGTTGTCGAGCATTCCGACGCCCGCCATTGTCGTGAACATAACGACTCCTGCGAGGATGCTTATGAACATATCGGAGAACGCGATGATGATCGTATCTACTACGATGTTGGTCTCCTTATCGAGGAACGAACCGTATGCGAACATGATCGCCATCGAAGTCGAGAGCGAATAGAATACCTGACCTATCGCATCGACCCAGAGGTTTGAATTTGAGAGCGCACTCCAGTCAGGGATGAAAAGCTTTGCAAAACCGCTCATTGCATTGGGCATCATGATGCCCCTGACTGCCATTATGAGCAGGCAGATTACGGGGAGAGATACCGTGTACTTAACAACTTTGCCGACGGTCGTCGTGCCGTTGCGGATGCAGATGTAGCAGAGTGCCCACGCAAGGATGAGGCAGCCTACGACAGGCCATGAGATGGTCGTGTAGCCGACTGTCGTGCCTGTGGTCTTGATCGTTGTCATCCACAGTTTGCTCGCGCCTTCAGTGTCGCCCGTAAGTCCCATGAACTTGAAGCTCAGGAAGAACATCAGGATGACCCAGGCGAAAACAGCCGCGTAATAGATAGAGATGCCGATACCGTTGGATACCGCGATCCAGCCGACACTCTCCGTCTTCTTGTTGATAGCGCGCATTGAACCGGGAGCGCCCTGTCTTGTATATCTCGCAACGGAGATCTCCATCATGAGGAGCGGGATTCCGATAACGAGCATGGCAATGAAATAAACGAAAAGGAAAGCACCGCCGCCGTACTTAGCCGCTAAACCCGGGAATCTCCAGGCATTGCCCAAACCAACGGCAGAACCGATCGCTGCCAGAATGAATGCTGATCTTGAGGACCATTTTTCGCGCATATATACACCCTCCTCGCGAAAATACGATTTACCGAACAATCATAACACGGCAAAGGTCATTTGTTTATATGGGTAAAAATACCTTTAGGTTTTAGAGATCGACCAGGTCGTTCTGGAATCTCGAAAGATGCTCGTAAGGAAGGATCAGACGTCCTCTGTAGAAACCGCAGCCGTCATTGATCAGAGCGTTATTTACGGCACCGAACATGTTGACGTCGACCTTGCTCAGGTCAAGTTTCTGAAGCATCATGCCGCGCTCGAAAGCGTTATCAAAGAAGAGGTTCTCACCAACGGGAATAGCCTCACGGCGGGCACGGTCGTTCTCCTGCCTCTTCTCATATCCCAGGTGGTTTGCAGGACCGATCTCTGCGTTGTCGTCCATCGTTTTCGTTCTGATCTGGACTTCGATGTTGCTTCTTGAAGTGTTGTCAAAGAAGGCGATGTGCAAAGAACGGTAATCGTAAGACTTGGGCTTGTAGATGTAATCGCGGTAGTACTGTCTGTACTGCTCATTGATCCTCTCGCTCTGGCCGTCAAAACCTGATATCTCAGGCGCGAATCCTCTCTCTTCAAGGAATCCCGGAAGCGCATTAGCTATCTCGTAGATGAAGCCCTTCTCGAGCTCTTCCCTGTCCTCCCCGGGTCTGAGATGGCACTTGGGGAGCGATATTACGATCCTGTACGCGATAAGATCCTTGATACGCCTTATCTGGTCCTTTATCTCAGCCTCCGACGGATATCTGCCCGTGCGCGTGTAGTATTCATATATGAACTCAACGATGTTGCCGTTGATCTTCTCCTCAAGGCGGATAAGAGACTTGATCCTGCCTTTGAACGTAAAAGCGAGATACGGGTACTTCTCGGTCATGTACTTATAGAACTCGCGGATCTTCTGGGACTGAAGGGTAAGGAACTCGTTGTGCTCGAGCAGCTCGATCATCTGGATCAGGCAGTTGCTGTGCGCAAGATCAACGCCGTTGTTATCGCGTATAGCGCTCTCCTTGAGGTCGCGCGAATAGCAATGCAGGATCTTTACTACCGTGTCGCCGTTGTACAGATAATCGTTAAGTGAAATCATGAGCTCTCCCCTTGTTTGCGAGTGACAAGTAATTATACCATCTGGTTTCTTGACAATCATTCACCCAGACGTATAATTGAGAACGATTATCAAATTCGTGCCCATGAGGAGTAAATATGAAAAAGTTGCTTCTGCCTCTGCTTTGCATCACGCTTGCACTGTCATGTGCAGGCTGTTCGGGCAGCAATGCATCTTCAAAAGTTATCAGCCAGACTACAGGCGTCAAAGACGTTCTGCAGTCAGGCATCGACCGTGAAAAGGGCGTGACAACAACTACTGAATCCTCTGAAGAAACTTCAGAAACATCAACAACCGTAAGTCAGATCGGCAAGAGCATTGAGGATTTAAGACCCAAGACAAAGGGTGCTGACGGCATTGATTTCGATCTGACAACTTATTCGGCCAACATGGTCTATGCGGAAGTCTATAACATGATGTATTCGCCGCAGGAATATATCGGCAAGAAGATCAGGGTCAACGGGCAGTTCTCCTACTACCACGAAGATTCCACGGGCAAGAATTACTATGCATGCTTCATCTCTGATGCGGCCGCGTGCTGCACGCAGGGAATGGAATTCATCCCGGCGAAAAAGGTAAAGTACCCCAAAGACTTCCCGAAGATAGGCGCAAATATCCAGGTAACAGGTATCTTCTCTGTTTACGAGGAAGGCGACAAGAAATACATGACCCTGAAGGACGCCGAATTCAAGGCAATCTGATTTCCCCAACAACAAAAAACCGGAGGCTTAATGCCTCCGGTCCGTTGAACTGAATTGTTCTACTGCTTATTTCTTAACAGTAACTTTTCTGCCTGAGTTCTTCTTTACGAAGTACTTCTTGTAAGCAGATACCTTGGACTTCTTGACTCTGATCGTCTTGAGAGAACAACTCTTGAGGGAGTTCTTAACGCCGGCCTTTGTGAGCTTGGTCGTCTTCTGGATGTAAAGAGTCTTGAGGTGGGTTGCGCCCTGGAAGCAATATGTGCCGATCTTCTTGAGCTTGGCAGATGTGATCTTCAAAGTCGTAAGAGCGGTGCAGCCCTTGAATACCTTTGAACCGAGGCTTGTAAGTCCGGAACCGCCTGTTACGGAGACAAGTGCCGTGCATCCGGAGAATGCTTCAGTGTCAATGGTGGATACGTTGCCGCCGATGAACAGGGAAGTAACCGTTGTATCACCCTGGAATGCAGTCTTAAAGATCCTGGTGACCTTATATGTGCAGTCCTTGACCCAGACATTGTTCGGAATGGACATAGTTGCGGAAGGGGTAACAACGCTAAGGAGCATTACCGTTCCCGAACCGTCGTTGGCAGCCTTGGTGACCTTGTATTCGAAAGGTCCGGCAATTGCTTTCTCATCAAGACTTGCGTAGTCGAGGACATCGATGTGTTCTTTAGCCGGAGAGTTATGGAATGTGTGCTCAGGAAGCTTCGCGGCAAGATCTGCGTCCATCCTGACCTTTGTAAGGAACTGGCAGCCGTTGAATGCATAGTCAGCAATTGACTTCATTGTGTAAGGAATAGTGATTTCCGTAATGCTTAAACAGCCTGCAAAAGCATATGTCTCAATGGAGGTAACGCTCAAAGGAATGTTGACACCGGAAAGACTCTGGCAGAACTCGAATGTGTGATCCTTGATGGCAGTGATCTTACCGAGACTTACTGATGAAAGACTCAAACAACCCGAGAATGCATAGCTGCCAAGTGATTCAACGCTTGTCGGAATAGTAATGCTTCCGAGGCTTAAGCATCCTGCGAATGCATTATTACCGATTGAAGTGACCTTGTCATGGATAGTGACGCTTGAAAGCGACTCGCATGATGCGAAACAGCTATCGCTGATCTTGGTGCACTTTGTCGGGATGGAAAAGCTTGAGAGTGCTTTACAACCGGAGAAAGCACCTGTATTTATTTTCTCAAGAGAGTTGTCCATCGTAACGGTTGAGAGGTTCTCGCATTCCCTGAAAGCATAAGAACCGATCGTCTTTACACCCTTGGGAAGGTTAATGGAAGTAAGGTTCTCGCAACCGACGAAAGCATAAGAACCGATCGTCTTGCAGGTTGCAGGGATCGTAACGCTTGTAAGGTTTTTGCAGCCTTCAAAAGCGTACATACCGATATTAGTGATCTGATTTTCGATCTCGATCGTTGTGATGTCTTTTGTATGCTCGATCCAAGGTGCGAACTTCTTGCCTTCGGTATTCATACCTTCGAAATGATCGAAGCTGTACATAGCACCTGAACCCTTGAGTGACAATGTGTTGGTGCTTGTATTGTAGTGCCAGTTGATCTTATCGCCGCACTTACCGGAAATGGCATCCTTGGGATCAGTCTTCTCTGAAGCATCAGGAGCCTTCTTCTCTGTTGTCTCGGGTTCCTTGGATTCTTCAGGCTCTTTCTCTGTCTCAGCCGGTTCCTGCTTTTCTGTCTCAGCAGGCTCCTCGGTTGCTTCGGGTTCTTTCTCCTCAGCAGCCTCTGTCTCCTTCTGTGTTTCAGCAGGCTCTTCTTTCTTTTCTTCCTCAGTCTCGGAAGACTCAACAGCTTCAGTAGCCTCTGCCTCGGAAGGCACAGTATCATCCGCCATAACTGCAACCGGTGACAAGACCAGTGATGCGCACATTACGACAGACATGATAACTGACGTTATTTTGAGATGGTTCATAGTTAACCTCCGTAGTTAGCATATTAAGCCAATTTACCTAATTGCGTATTCTACTACGGAAGATACCCGACTTCACGGCTTTAATTAAATAAATAACTTAAATGTCACATCCGTAAAGCTTATGTAATATGACGTTATTTGCCTTAAGTTTGAGGCAATTCTGCGGGATTGGGATTTTGCGGTTGAATCTGCGGCTGCATCTGTGCTGCCTGCTGCGCCTTCGCTGCTTCTTCCCTTTCCATTCTCTTTTTCTTGCCGAGAAGGATGAAAAGTACTACCGTGCTGGCAATAGCAATGGCGATAATGATCATCACCACGAGTATTACGAATCCTGCGAGTGCAAGAACGATCTCTCCGCCGCCTTTGCCGCCGCCTAATACGTCAAAATCGAAAAAGTTCATATCAGTGATCCCCCTTCTCTGGTTTAATTATATACATTGAGAGCAAAAAGCAAATCGCGGAAGTCATCACGATTATCAGCGTGTCAGTGATAAAATTTCCGCTCTGCACGAAAAGCTTGACCATAAAGCCAGCGAACAAAGCCGCTGTAGTGACGCCGAAAGCGGCGCCCGGAGCTATCTTCATGACCGATATCACCATGCCTAAAGTGACCGCCATCGTCATGCTGAAGAACATTATTCCGATGAGCGATACGATCATGATCTTGTTGCCTAAGATCAGGAACGGCAGTGCTCCGATTATGCTGATAAATGCTGTTTTACGAAGACCGATCTTATCCGACAGGAATCCGCCCATAGCCTTGCCGAAGCCCATGAAAACAAAGAGCAGCACGGCTTCAACCATGGTGTCTTTCCATTCAAGCGGTATCTCATATCCGACGTAAGATCTGACCGCAACAATAAAGAAAACCGCGAGAACGACGATCGCAATTTTGCGTCCCGGAATTACATAATCGAACCCTTTGCAGTCGTCACACTCCTTTGGATTGCCTTTATACAAAGTCTCGCCGTACAGTGCCAAAGGAAACATCAATGCGCACAAAAGCGCGATCCACCAGAAAGACAGATCAGTCGCTGCAAGGACCTGACCTAAGATGACGCCGAACGAACCGCCGCTGACGAATACCGCAACGGGCGTAAGTTTGCCGCCTGACACCCTTATCGTGAGCTCTGCACCGGCGACATGAATGAGCGCATTGCCTACTGAGAGAAGAGTAAGTGAAGTCCAGAAAAGCGCGCCTTTTGCGTCCGTCAGGAAGAATAACAGAAAGCCCGACAGAAGGAACGGAACAGATAAAAGACCGGGCTTGAACTTCGCTATGAGATCGCGCAGCGCACCCCAGAAAAACTGCGGAACAAAGGCCACGCAGTTGTAGATCAAAGCGACCATCGTGATGAAGACGGGATCCTGCACTAAGCGGTACAGCATGAAGTAACACACTACTTCATTCAGAAGGTGTATCACGAAATACAGTGCTGCTGCCTTTGCGGATCTGCTCTTAACGGTCACGTTGATTCCTTTCTCACAAGATCAGGTTGAGTATCTTTTCGCTCAGCAGCATTCCTGTAACGAATGAGACGCCGTTAAGTATGAGCGACAAGACGAATGGCGAAGGTTTCTTTGTAAAGAAGAGCTTTCTATAGATCAGCGCCTCGGTAATGAATACGGTAAGTTCAATGATAATGACGTAAATAGCGCGCGGAATGGATGTATATGCCTGAAGCGCCAGATCGCTGAAGACGGCTATCGGGTTAGTAAGCGTATTCGCGAAAAGGATCACTGCCAGGTCAAATCCTTTGCGGACACCGATGACAAGAGCCAAAGCTTCTTCTATCAAGATCGTCAAAAGAAGGCAGATGGCAAGTATCAGAAGAACCTCTATCATGCTTAGCTATACCAGAAAGGATGCCTGAAGACCCAAGGTGCGAATGTAAGAAATATCGGAATGCAGTAGATCACATTGCAGATCAGCGAGATCAGGAAACCGTTCAATTTCCTGTCTTTCAGGCTGAACTGCCAGACAAGGCCCTCTAATACAAAAAGCGGGACAAATGCCACGATCAATCCGATCAGATCGCTGTGGAAGACCATGTCTATCGCAATGAAGACGATATAAGACACCATTGAAACAGATTTATGGAGGCAGAACAGTATCCAGTGATCGATCGGCTTTTTGAGGCCAAAAAGCCTTGATAACAGCTGTCCGTAAATGAACGGATACAGTATCAGCCATAAAAAGAGAAAGCCGTTAAATAACGATGCCATTTGCGATCACCCCCGTCTTACAAATGTTGTCTTATTAACGATTATAGTGAACTATTATCTGTTATTCAAACAATCCGTCCTGGACCATCCTGTCGCGGATCGTCTCGAAGTCTTCTTCCGGTTTCAGGTTGTTCTTCCAGTCCCAGTAGGTCTTTTCGCCGATCTTGATCCTTAAGCGGTAGACCTTGCGAAGATTGTATTTGGCGAGCTCCTTATTGACCTCGTTATGTTCTTCCCACAGGTCAATAAGCTTGTCTTCGGTGATGGTATCCAGCCTGATGACGCCGTACAGATGACCGTTCTGTTCATAGCGGTCTTGCAGATTGGATTCAACCTGACCAAGGTCCGGGTGTTCTTTCAAGACGTCGTTAATTACCAAGTAATCGTAGTCCGTGTCCATGCGGTAGTATCTTTTCGAGAACTCGCCGGCGGCCCAGCCCTGGTTATAGATGTTTACCGAGATGCTCGCGACGCTGCATTCTTTTCCGTTAATCACTGCGGGCCATATCCTGTAATCCCTGTAATTCTCGTTGATGTCTTTGTAGTCTTCGGATACGGCGGCATTGGGATCGATGCTTTTTGCGTACTCGACCATCTCAAGATACGGGTGATGCTGCTTCGTGTATCCTGCAGGAACATCGTAAGTGCATCCGGATAATGTCATTGCCATGAGCATCGCTACGGTAAGCGCTGCCACTATAAAGAATTTCTTTGTTTTGCTCATATTCTTCCCTTTTCCAAATTGATAAGCAGTCCGGTATTCCTTCCGGACAGGTCAATTATACCACCATGTCAAAGGCGTCCTTGCAATTTGCTCTCCCTATGGTAAAAGTTACGTAGAAGATTCTATGCGTAAAGGAGACATCTATGCCACCAGGAGGAAGAATGGGCGGCCCGATGGGGCAGTTCCTGACAGAAGAAGAAAAGAAGAACCAGCCCAAGGTCACCAAAGCATTATTGAAGAGGGTCTTCTCCTATCTGCGTCCCTACACGAAGCAGCTGATCCTCGTCCTTTTCTGCATAATCGTATCGTCGTTCTTTACGCTGTTGCCGTCGATCATAACGGGCAAGATCTTAGATGACGGTCTCCTAAAAAAAGATTTTAAAGCCCTTATCTATTACATCTCACTGTCGCTCATAGTTACTCTTCTGGCGAGCCTCATCGGCGTTTTAGAGTCATACATCAACACCTGGATCGCGCAGCACATCACATTCGACATGCGTAACCAGATGTATTCGCACCTGCAGAGGATGTCCCAGAAGTTCTTCACTTCCAACAACCAGGGCGACATCATCACCCGCATGACGAGCGACATCGATGGCGTTAAGACCGTCATCACAAACACTTTCAGCAGCATACTTTCCAATTCGATCACGCTCATAATCGCCATGATCGCAATGTTCCAGAAGAACTGGATATTGGCTCTCGTGGGCATCGTTATCGTGCCTTTGTTCACCCTGCCGACGCGCAAAGCGGGTAAGCAGCGCTGGAAGCTCACCAACGAATCACAGAAGGTAAATGACGAAGTAAACGGCATATTAAACGAAACTTTGTCTGTAAGCGGACAGCTTTTGGTCAAGCTTTTCGGCAAAGAGCAGTACGAGTACGAGAAGTATGAGAAGGCCAACCGCAAGATGATAGGCCTCAACATCAAGGAGAGCATGGCAGGCCGCTGGTTCATGGTCATACTAAAGACCTTCACGACTGTCGGACCTATGCTGATCTACCTCGCGGGCGGCATCCTCATGATGAAGTATGATTCAGACCTCACGATCGGTGACATCACCGTGCTCGTCACCCTCCTCGGAAGAATGTACATGCCGGTCAACAGCCTTTTGAACATCCAGGTCGAATGGATAAGATCTATGGCTCTGTTCAGACGTATCTTCGACTACTTCGACATGCCCGTCGACATCAAGAACGCGGACGATGCTATAAAGCCTGACAAGGTAACGGGTGATGTTGTTTTCGAGCACGTTGAATTCTCTTACGACGGCACAAAGAAGATTCTGAAGGACATCAACTTCAACCTTAACGCGGGCAAGAGCATCGCGATCGTAGGACCATCGGGTTCGGGCAAGAGTACCATCGTTAACCTCATCCCGCGCCTTTATGACGTTGATTCCGGCAGCGTCACATTTGACGGCATTGACGTAAGAAAGCTTGACCTGACATTCCTTAGGAACCAGGTCGGCGTAGTCTCGCAGGAGACTTATCTGTTCAACGGAACGATACGAGACAACCTCCTGTACGCCAAGCCTGATGCGACCGAAGCCGACATGATCGAGGCGCTCAAGAAGGCCAACATCTGGGACTTCATCGAGAAGCAGGAAAAGGGCATGGACACCGAGGTCGGCAACCGCGGATTGAAGCTCTCCGGCGGTGAGAAGCAGAGAATCTCCATCGCCAGGATCATCCTCAAAGACCCTACGATCTTTATCTTTGACGAGGCTACGTCAGCACTCGATTCCATATCAGAGAAGAAGATCCAGGACGCTATCGACCCGATCATAAAGAGCAAGACGAGCATCCTCATCGCGCACAGATTGTCGACCATCCTCGCGGCCGATGAGATACTTGTTGTAAAGGACGGAACGATCGCGGAACGCGGATCCCACAAGGAGCTCCTCTCCAAGGAAGGCGTTTACAGGGAACTCTACGAGACGCAGTTCAGCAAGGCTCTCATGGAAGAAGACGGCGTATCGGAGCTCGAACAGTACATCTGGGGTGTCCAGCCCGGCGATGAGCCTCACGAAGAAGAGTAAGCTTTACCTGCACTTCTCGAGTTTGTCTTTATAGCGCTCTAACCAGAACCTCGAATACTCGAGTTTATAGCGGCTCCACAGAGTCTCTTTCTCCATGTAGTGATTGACGTGTTTCCAGAGTATTCCGGCGGCCTTAGCGCGGTCACTGTAGACGGCCGTCGCCTCATCTGCCATGAACGCTTTTATGAATAAACGCTTATTCCTGTTCTGGCGCATTATGGTCGTGATTATCAGCGGGATAAAACCGCTTCCCAGGAAGATGAAGAAAGCAGCCGCTATTATCATTGAACTCTTTGAGGATGGCTCTACTTTTGGGTCATTCAATGCCACGATGATCATAGCCACTCCCATCGCCGTGAATGCCGTAAAACCAAGCGAACCCGCTATCCAGAATCCCATCCAGCTGCGCTTGTAATTACTCATTCTCGCTAGCTGGTGAAGGTTCTCGCTGTACACCATGCCCGTTGCCGGATCGACCGTGAACTCGGGCTGAGCTTGTGCGCTTCCCTTCTTGGGTTTCTTGTTGTCAGCAAGATAATAAATGCCGATTATCAGTAAGATTCCCGCAACGATCAAGGGGATGTTATAGCTCTTGTCCGCAGGAAGATAATCTCTTACGATCCAGTCGTATCTTGCGAAGAAAATATCCCTCGGGTCATCGCCCTTGTAATAGACTCTTACAGGCGTGCCTGTGTAAAGAAATCCGTATGAGAAATCGGTATCGCTGTGGGTCTTTTTCTTGTCGGAACCCTTGGGTGTGTACTGAACGGTGATCCAGGTGTCCGTGCTTTTTCTGGCGCCTATATAGTGAGCCTTTTCTTCCCTTTTGATGATGACGCCTTCAGCATACTCATAGCCGTCTGCTCTATGCATGTCAGTAAACCTGAAGTACAGATTGACGCCTGCTATGCCAAACGCAATAAGCAGGTGCAGGACGCCCAATACGACCAGCACCTTGCTTCCGGATACCACTGTTACCTGTTGATTATTCTGTTTGCCCATTACCGTCACCGATTTGTTTTACAACAAGCATTGTATCACGAGACAGAGAGACGGTTACTTCGCAACAATCTCCTGAGCCCTTGCCAGAGCGTCATCGATGTGCGGGCAGAAATTCTTTTCGCCGAGCTTATCATAAAATCCGGCCTTTTGGATGACCTTCATCGGCTGCTCGTTGACGTGCGACATGATGAGCTTAACGCCCCTGTTGTTGCAGTCGTCCAGGAGTATCTCAAGATTGCGCATGGCTGTAGCGTCAATGGCGCTTACGCTTCTCATGCGGAGTACCAGAGCCTTGGTGTCTTCCTTGGGTGAGATCTGAAGGATCTTGCCCGCCGTCGCGAAAAACATCGGTCCGTTGATCTCGAATACGAGAGTGTGCTTGGGCAGTACTCTCAGATCGATGCTGTCGGGATCGTTCTCGGGGTCAACGTCTTTCCAGCCTGCGACCTGTGTAACCTCGCTCATTCTCTTCATGAAGAGGACTGCTGCGAGGAGAACACCTACTTCGATGGCTACGACGAGATCGAAAATAACCGTCAGAGCAAATGTCAGGAGCAATACGATTATGTCGCTCTTGGGCGCGCTCTTGACCTGCTTAACAAATCTTCTCCAGCCGCTCATGTTATATGAGACCTGAAAGAGGATCGCAGCGATGCAGGGCATCGGAATGAGCTTTGCGTAAGGCATCAGGAAAACGACAACGAGAAGCAGAGTTACTGAATGAACCATGCCTGCGATAGGAGTTCTTCCGCCGTTCTTGATGTTCGCTGCAGTCCTTGCGATCGCGCCAGTTGCGGGAATGCCTCCGAGGCATACGGATGCAATGTTACCCACACCCTGAGCTACGAGCTCTGCGTTGGGTCTGTGCTTTGAGCCGATCATGCTGTCAGCGACAACTGCGGAGAGGAGCGATTCAACAGCCGCAAGGAATGCGATGGTTACTGCGTTTGAGAGCTGGCTGCTTATCGCCTCGAATGAGAACATCGAAGCGCTGATGGAAAGTTGAGGAAGTCCCGCCTGGATGTTCTCGAACTGCTTGCCGATCGTATTTACGTCAAGGTGGCAGAGTTCAACGATAGCGGCAGTTACGATTACCGCGATGAACGAACCGGGGATCTTCTTCAGGAACATCTGGCTCAGGATGAGGATGACGAGCGCTAAAGCACCGATGCCTACGCCCTGCCAGTTGATGGTACTGCCGTTTTCGATGAGGGCCTTGATCTTCTCTGCAGTCTCGATCGGCTTCTCGCCGTGCTGATATGAGATGCCCGTGAAGTCCTTGATCTGGCCGATAAAGAGCGTAACCGCGATTCCTGCGGTGAAGCCCGTCGTGATCGGATCGGGGATGTATTTGAGAAGGCTTCCAAACCTGCAAAGACCCATGATGACGAGTATTATGCCCGCCATGATGGTCGCGACGATGAGACCCTGCGTGCCGTCCTTCATGATGATGCCTGCAACGATGGTCGCAAAGGCCGCCGTGGGTCCTGCGATCTGCACGCGGCTTCCGCCCAGGAACGATACGATGAATCCCGCAACGATCGCGGTGTAGATACCCGCTTCAGGGCCGGCGCCCGATGCGATGGCGAGCGCGATGGACAGCGGAAGCGCTATTATCGCGACGATGATTCCTGCAACGATATCCTTAACGAGCTGAGAACCCGAATAGTTCTTCAGCACTGAAAACAGTTTCGGTTTAAATTCCTTCATAAGTACCCCTGATTTGACCGCTTTTATTCAAACCACCGAATTATAAGAATTAGGGGCACTTGTATCAATTAATATTTTGCACGAATGTCTTTGCGTTTTGGCCTTGGCTTTGGGTAAAGAAGCACTTACTATAATTTTGGGGGTTTGCCCGTTTTTTATAGTAAATTTCGCCTCGCATACTATAATTTTTCGCATATGCTCGAAAATTATAGTAATTTTCGCCTCGAAAAACGCCCAAAAACGAAAAACTTACTATAATTTTCAGCCAATGCCCGTTTTTTATAGTAAATCGCGCCCTTAAAACGCCAAAAACGCGGAAAATTTACTATAATTTTCCGCGTTTGGTCAAAAATTATAGTATGTGCTTCAAACGACGGTCTTGAGCCTCACGACAAACCCCTTGGTGTAGCCGTCAACATCGCACAAAGCGATCGAACCGCCATGGCGGTCGATGACGCGCTTGGTAATGGCGAGCCCCAGGCCTGAACCACGACCGGGCGTACGGGATTTATTCTCGGTCACGAACGGTTCGAAAATATCCTCACCGCCGGTAATCTCTTCGCCCGAGTCGGCGACCGTTATCACACACGACTCACCTTCAGTACCAACACTGACCAGCATCCTGATGCCGTCGGGATTATGCTTGTAGGTGTTGACCACGAGGTTCGTAAGAGCGCGCTTAAGATCGCGGCGGTCGGCATTAACATAAACGGAAGCCTCGGGTATGACGACGTCAGCTTCGATGCCGTGCTCTTCAAGCGCGATGTAACTGTCGGCGACGACCTCGCGCAAAAGCCCGCAAACATCAAGCTTGGCGAAAGTGGATTTGTACTCTTCCGTGCCGAGCTGCGAATACTCGTAAAGCTCGTCTATGAGGTCGTTCATGCTGTCGCTCTTGGAACTGATGATGTCGTAGATCTCGTCCTTTTCACCATCGGGAATCTTGCCGTCGGACAATGCCTTGGCAAAGCCGCCAATCGATGTGATAGGGGTCTTCAGGTCATGGGCAACTGATGCGTAAAGAAGATTGTTCTCACGGATCTGGCGCTCGCTTTCCTTGCGTATCTCCTTGCGGATAAGCAGGTAGAAGACCAGGGCGCTCAGGATAAAAATCGCGATCCTCAGAAGGAGAAAACCCAATACTGCGGGGACTGCGTAGCGCTCGTTATTCTCAAAAATGACGGTCATCTTATCGCCTAAAGAATCCAGCATGGGATCGGTGATCCCGTTGATCATGGTGATCACGCAGAACCAGATGACGACCTTGCGCCTTAGCTTTGACATGCCGCTCTTATTCTTCATAACGGTACCCGAGGCCCCTGATCGTCTTGATGTGCTCTGCGCCGACCTTGTCGCGAAGTCGGCTGATTATCACGCGGATCGTGTTATCGTCAACAGTCTCCTGATCGTACCAGCCGGTCTCGTAGATCTGCTCTTTCGTGAAGACGCGCTTCGGCTGTCTCATCATGAGCTCTAAGACCTTAAGTTCAGCCTTGGTGAGAGGGGTGACGGTATCGCCCTTCTTGACGCTGCACTCGGCGATGTCGAGCGTCACGTCACCTACGGTGATCACCTCTGAGCCGGAAGCGGACGAAGTCATGCCCAGCCTTCTTTTCTGGGCATTTATCTTCGCTACTACCTCGAGCGGCTCGAAAGGCTTGGTCACGTAGTCATCAGCGCCGATGTCCATTCCGAAGATCCTGTCGGACAGGCCGACCTTGGCTGAAATGATTATGACCGGGATGTACTTGTCCTTTCTTTCGCGGATCTTCTTTATGAGCTGGTAGCCGTCGATCTTTGGCATCATGATGTCAACAACCGCGATGTCGACGGGAGCGGAGTTCAGGACAGCGAGAGCCTGAGCCCCGTCGTTTGCCTCAAGGACGTTATATTCGTTCGCGTCAAGATAGACTTTGAGAAGCCTGATTATCTCTTTCTCGTCGTCGGCTATCAGAAGATTAAGCATCGTCAGTGACCTCATTGTTTACTGTCAACATTTTACATCACTTCAGCTCCTCTTTGCCGAATTTGACGTAAGAGAGAACCAGGACGGCTATACAAGCGAGCACTGCTGATGAAAGCGCCATCAGAACGTTCTTGTTGCTTATATCAGCTATGACGAAGATCGCCTGGCCCGCAGGTACCATTCTCAGGTATTTTTCCGCCCATGAGTGTTCGATGAGGGTCTGTGCCGCGATGTTGAGTGCCATCATGAGCAGAAGGTTGAAGCCGATGGCGCCGCCCAAATGCCTGATGTACATGGATGAGAGGAAGCAGGCTGATGCATATGCGATCTCAACGATAACGAAGACCGCTGCCCTTCCGATTATCGATCTTGCGAAAGTTCCATCGATTCCTCCGGTGCCCTTCATGGCGAAGGCGACCGCCGTGCTTGCCGCAATTGAAACTATGCTGAACAGCGCGGTTGCAGCCGAGTATGAAAAGAACTTGGTAAGGAGGATCTTTATCCTGCTGTTGCCAGCCATGACCGCCGCCTGGATCTTGCGTCCGTCAAAAGCGCCCGTTACGTGTACACCTGCGAAAACGCCGATGATGAACATCATGAAACTGCTGTAGTTGTTAAGTCCTTCAAGATACGCTTCGTATCCGGTGAATTCACTGCCTTTCAGCGTTATCAAAAGCATCAGTGCAGGGATTGCGACCAATGCCGCTCCTGTGATCCAAAACGCTTTCGAAGAAAATGTCTGCTTAAGTTCCCATTTGAATAAACTGCCCATCATGCGCCCCTCCCCAGAAGTTCCATATAGTATTCTTCCAAAGTCCTCTCGTGCTTAGCGTCGAGCTCATCCTTTGTGAGCGTGGATAAGATGCGCCCGTGCGAGATCATTATGTAATCCGTCGCCAGCTGATAGAGCTCGGCGAGGATGTGAGATGAGATGACGATCGTGATGCCGTCGTCTTTGCAGAGCGAAAGCAGGAGCTCTCTGACTTCGACCATTCCCATAGGGTCGAGACCGTTGACGGGCTCATCCAAGATAAGCAGTTCCGGGCTGTTGATTAGCGCCATGGCGATGCCAAGTCTCTGCTTCATTCCAAGCGAGAAGTCTCCGACCTTCTTGTTCTTTACGTCGCCCAAACCGACCCTTTCAAGGAGCTTTTCGATCCTTGAGCCGTCCTTGTTTCCGTAAAGGAGCTGCTGGTATTTGAGGTTCTCTTTTGCTGACTTGTGGAGTTCCAGGATCGGGCGCTCGACAAGGCAGCCCATCTTGCGCCTCGCCTGTACAAGGCCTGCTTTGTCTGACTTTCCGAAAAGCTCGACAGAGCCCTGCTCGATGGAGCTCAGTCCCGTTATCGATCTGATCGTCGTTGTCTTGCCCGCACCGTTTTCGCCGATAAAGCCGTAGATCTTGCCTTTCTCTACTTCGAAAGACACATTGTCCAAAGCTGTTTTCGAGCCGTACTTCTTAGTAAGATTGTTTATCTTAAGAATGGTGTTACTCATGTTTGTTCCTCCTTTGTGAACTGAGCAAATGATAAAGCCCGAATGTTAAACAAAGGATTGAGGAACATTAACCGAACATTAAAAAATCCATGTTACCCGCGTATGTATCACCCAACCATAGCAAGTAACATGGATTGAAAGCCGGAATCGGTGGATCCCGTAACTTAATCTTCTTCAGGAGCAGGAGGCTCCGTTGTTTTTGGCGTTGAAGCCTTTGTGTCGGACGACTCGGAAGGCTTTGCCTTGGGCGTTGTCTTTGCAGGCTTCTTGGCAGGCTCGTCGTCATCATCTGACTTCGGCTTTGGGTCTTCGGTAGAGGGTTTTGTTGCCGGCTCGGAAGACGACTTTGCCACTGGTTTGTCTTCCGATGATGAAGGCTTCGCTGCAGGTTTGTCCTCTTCCGAAGACGGCTTTGCAACGGGCTTTGTCTCATCAGATGAAGGCTTTGCAGCTAGTTCGGAAGAAGTCTCTGCCGGCTTCTTCTCTTCAGCCTCAGGCTTCTTTTCTTCCGCTATCGGCTTCTCCTCTGCCGCCGGCTTTGAAGGTTCAGCTGCAGGCTCAGTTTCTTCGTTTGAAGGCTTAGCCGGTTCAGTTGCCGGTGTCTCATCAGCAGGCTTTGCCGGCTCTGCAGGTTCAGACGGTTCAGTCGGAGCCGCAGGTTCAGTCTCAGAAGGTTCTGTTGCTGCAGGTTCGGCCGTCTCAGACGGTGCTTCTGTTACAGACTCTTCAGGTTCTGTAGTATCTGTAGGTTCCGTAGTATCAGTCGGTTCTGTCGGATCGGTAGGCAGAGCTGCCCTTGCGCCGTTAGAATTGGATAATATTGGGTTCGATGCCGGGGGTACTGTTACCTGAGCGTATAGGTTGCCCGTGTCAGCCCAATAGAAATAATAAATCATCGTTCCATCTGCACCAACAGTCAAAGCATGTGTTACATCTTTCCATCTTTCAGAGCTGCTGTCATAACCCTTGTACATATCAGAGCCATTCGATTTCCTACAAACGAACACAAGCGATCCGTTATAGATATAACCCCAACAGTAATCAAATTCCACATATCCGGACGGAGCTGTAGGTATAGTATCTTCTATACCTATATCAGTACTTGGTTGACTGGAATCTATAGTGTAGGAAAAATAGATTACGTTGTTAGGGGTGTAAAAATCTATTTTCGAAATAGCACCATTAATTCCACCGGCACGTCCGGTAACCAAAAAATCACGATTTCTGCCGTTATTAGTACCACCAATTTTTTGTGTCAGTTTTTCCCAAACGCCGTTGGTATATCCCATATAAGACGAACCATTCTTGCAGATATATACAACTTTTCTGTTGTAGGTTTTACCCCAGCCGGTACTCCACTGAGAATAGCCTGATGGAGGAGTAGGTACGAAGACGTAGCTGAAATACGTGTCATTGTCCGGCTTCTTGAAATGGCGCGTAATCACATTTGTTCTTTCATCTTCAACGCTCAGATTGACCCATGAGCCGTTATCGTAACCCTTGAAATCATCATCAGATCCGGTTTTCTGACAAATGTATACAAGAGATTCGTTATGGACTACTCCCCAAGCGGTATTCCATTTCTCATATCCGGACGGAAGTGTCGGTGCGCTTGCATCTATTTCAGCCTGCGCCTCGCTTTCGGATAATGAGTGGCGGAAGTATATTTTGTCATCACTGGTATAGAATCTGTATTCCGAATTTCGTCCGGTAACCGGGAATGTGGGTTTGATTATATCGGATCTGCATAATCTACGTGTCAGGGTTTCCCAATTGCCATCAATAAATCCCATATAAGATAATGAGTTAGGCTTACTGCAAATATAGACAACAGAACTGTTGTGGGTTTTACCCCAACCGTCATTGTACTTTTCATATCCTGACGGAATTGTCAGCTCCATGAAAGAGGAAAATTCCGCATCACTCAATTTACAATCATAATATGAGAGAGAACTTCTAACAGAAAAACTCAAACTCCTTGTTTTCGCGTCAACACTCACATTCAGTTTTTCCCATTTTCTTTCATTGTGTCCAATAGATATATATACAACGTATCCCATGAAATCATTGGGGGAGCCTTTCTTATAACAAATAAAGGCATTAGTGTTGGCCATGTGGTTGCCTTCGGTCTTGTTCCAGCCGGGTGTCCACTTTTCATATCCGGATGGAATAGCCGTAAGCGATGCCTCTTGTTCATCTTTATACTGATCATCGGTTAATACGATTTTGTAGTATTCCTCATGACCCGAAGTGAAAAAAGTCAAATCACGATTCGTCGAACCAGTTGAAATATTCATGGTTTGCCACCGAGCAGAATAACCGACCGTTTCAGCCTCTAATACATATCCCATGAAAGTATAGCGCTCACCAGGCTTTTTACAGATATACACTTTGCGCCCATTGTAGATTTTTGCCCATCCGGGAGTCCATTTCTCATACCCGGTCGGAACACTCGGCGTCTGCGCACTAAGACTCATTTCATCCAAATATTCATCGATTGACAAATCACATTGATAATAAATCTCTTTCACGGTTATCCGTTTATAAGCAAATGTGTAGTGCCTATTCATTTGTTCTGCTTGTAAATCCGACCAGGTTTTCCCTGATGGATTACCTGATATATCAAACTTATCAACATATCCCTTGAAATCTGTAATCATGCCCGAACCGGTACTACAAATGTACACTTTATTACCCTGGTAAGTCTTACCCCAGCCGGGTATCCACTTTTGGTAGCCGGCGGGAGGTTGGGGTTCCGTCTCCTTGGGAGTCGGCTTGGGTGTAGGCGTGGCTGTAGGATCCGGATCCTCATCGGGCTCCGGTGTGGGAGTTGCCGAAGGTTCTGTCTCAGGCTCGGCCATGGGCTCCGGATCGGGTTCCGGTGTAGGTGTGGCTGTAGGAGTGACTTCCGGTTCGGGTTCAGTTGCGGGCTCCGTCTCAGGCACAGTAGTCGGCTCAGGTTCACCCTCGGGTTCGCCAGCCTTATTGTTAATGTCATCCTTGTTCCAGTTGTTGGCTCCGCAGACCCTGTTCATGAGAGGACCGTCCTCTGCAATTCTTTCTGCTGCGAATTTGGGGAGGTTCTGAGGGGTTACCTTTTCGACCTGGAAGGCAACGCTGTCCTTAGCCCTGTCGAAAAACAGATAGACCTTGATCGACTGTCCGGATTCGACTCTGGCAGTCTTGGTCTCACCTGTCTCGGGGTTGGTCGCAGATACTTCAACGGCGCCGTCGGTGATCAGGAGCGACTCTCTGCCGTTGTCCTTCGGATCGTAGAAGACCATGCCGGATGTGCCGCGGATTCCTGCGGTCATCGTTGATGTCTTGATCTCGAAATTCTCGTCAGCCTTGAGCTTCTCGGTGACGTTGAAGAAGACCGCGCCCTTGGTAAGCTTGAGCTGCAATTGCTTCCTCTTTTTCGTGAACTCGGCACGGCTGTCATTCTGGAGTGTGATTATCTTGGTGTTGTCCAATCCGACGGAAGCAAGACCGTCAGCGCCCGTGTTCAGGGCATCTCCGGACTGGAATCTGATGTTATCGAGAACCGGCTTGACGCCGCCCTTTGAATCCTCGATATTGACTGTTCCTTCAATGCGGAGCAGTCTCATAGTGCTTGCCATGTAACCTTGGCGCGCGAAAATAATGCCAAGTACGGCAGCAACAATAATTGCCGCGAAAATAGCAATAAACGTAATTTTCTTTTGTTTGGATAAATTCTTAAAAACGTCCGTCAGAGCCATAAGATCACCCTCCCCTGGTTTGTACTCTAACAAACCATATCAGAATATCACATCTAAAAGGGGTTGCCAATATTTGACGAAAGTCTGTATATACAAAAGTTGCTATTTTGTTTTAGTGAAAATGCCCGTAAAACCGGTAAACAGTTTTACGGGCATCTATATGTAAAACAGCGCGCTCTTATTTCTTGAGGATCCTTACGTCGCCGGAAGACACCTTGATGTCCATCGTTGACGAGCCGTTGCCGCTTGTGTATTCCTTGCCGTTTTTCGAGAAGGGCATCTCGGAATTGAACTCACCGCTGGAGAGCTTCGCTCTTAACGTGAGGTCGGAATCTTCAGGCATGCGGATCTCAACCCAGCCGGAGCTCGAATTGATCGTCGATGTCTTGGGAGCCGTAGCAAAATCGAACGTATTGTTGCCGCTCGATGCCTTGGAGATGAGCTCTGTTATCTCATTTCCTGAGATCTTGATGTTGCCTGAACTTACATGAACGTCCAGCTTGGTGACCTTGTCAGCGTCAACGGTCACGCTGCCCGAAGAGGAATTGACTGCCATGGAGCTGCAGCTGCCGCTCTGCTTAACATCGATCTTGCCCGACGAAGCCTTCAAGGTGATGTTCTCGCTGTCGCCCGTCTGATCAAGATAGATGTTGCCCGAAGAAGCCTTGATCTCGATTTTCCTTGCAGACCCCGTCATGCCGACGCCGCCGGAAGATGAATGTATCTTGAGGTTGTCAGTCGTGAATCCTTCGCATCCCAGGTTGCCTGAAGACATGCTGATGATGACGTCATCAAGATCCTGCGATTCCGGAAGCGTGAGTTCTAAGCTCTTGTTGATGTTGGTGAAGTTGATCTTCTTGAGCGACTGGCAGAACCTTACGTAGAGTGTGCCTTCGTTGACCCAGGTGTGAACCTTCTGAGGGTCTCTCAAGACGATGTTGGCAGTCTCTTTTACGCTGACCTTGTCGGTGTCTGCCGTCTTGATCTTAACATCGCCCGAGACGTAATCGAGGTTGATCTTCGTGATCTTCTCGTCGAAATCACGGTCGCCCGGCTTGTATTCCATGGCATTGTCGTACTGGTACGAAAACGTATTGAACATGGATACGAACGAGCATCCCGTAAGGCACATTGTAATCGGCATCATGAGAGCCATTGCTCCTGCCATTATTCTTTTCTTAAACATTCTTTTTTCCTCCCTTTGCGAGTCCTATGATGACTCCTAAGATTATCAGTAATGCCGCGATTCCGAAGCTGATGACAGCGAGGACCGACAGCGAGCTCGAGTAGTAAGCAACGCCTGTAATGCTGGTCTGCTTAGCGGCGAACCCTCCGACGAGAACGTCGAGCAGCCATGAGAAGAGGCTGTGAGAAGCAAAGCATGCTCCGATCTTGACCAGTGCATTTCCCGGAAGATATCTGATCGATGCAAACATCGCCCAGGCCATGGCAACGAGCGGTCCTGCGATCGCGAATGCGAGCGGGAAGAAGTTTGCGGGTCCTGTGAACAGACCGATGCAGAGCATCATGAGAACGAAAGTGGCCGTGTATGCGCCCATGATCGCGAGGCCCTTATGCTTACCAACGAGATCCCTGACAGGCTTTTTGCACACGATGAACGGCGCGAAAAGCATCGTCAGTCCGAAGAGCGCTGATGACGCCGTAATGAAGAACCATGTGCCGCCTGTGTAGATGCAGAGTACCGCGAGAAGAATGATGACACTTGCGGTAAATGACGTCAAAGTTGCGAACAGCTTGTTTTTCCGGGCCATGAGCGGCACTACGAAAAGCGATGCCGGTATCAGCATTGCCGCCAGTACTATGAAGAACCAGGACAATCCCGCGCCGCACGCCAGGTCAACTATCAGGCAGACGAGGATCGGCACGCAGAAGATGCCTCCGACGATGCTTCCCGCGATCGCACTCTTCCTCTTGAAGAACTTCGCCTGCTTATCGATGACTTCGTTCTTTTCCTTGACGATAGTCTCATCGATCGTACTGTCGTTCATGTCGCTCAGCATCTTGCCGCAGGTCTTGCACTCCGCCAAGTGCTCTTCGATTATCTTCTTGCTTGCTTCACTGCATATGCCGTCTTTATATAACGGAAGAAGATCTGAGATCATATCACAATCGTATTTCATATTTCATCCATCCTTTCCTTGATCTTTAGTCTGGCTCTGTGATACGTGACCCGGGCCCAGGTCTCGGTCTTTCCGAAGATAGAACCGATCTCCCCGAATGACAGCTCGCCGAAGATCCTCAGCTGGAAAACCTCCTTATACGGTTCCTCCATCTGATGGAGAATACTGTGGATCTTTAGCAGTGACGCCTTGTCCGAGAGCTTTTCCTCTATCCCTTTATTCGTGTCGGGCAGCTCTTCGCTCGGTTCGTCATCCTGCCTCGCCGTACGCCTTTTCTCATCGATGAAGATGTTTTTCGCGATGGCGCAGAGCCACGTGAAGCTCTCGCTCTCCCCCTTGAAGCTCTTCTCAGTCGATATCGCCCTGAAAAAAGTCTCCTGGGTAATCTCCTCGGCGTCGTTGCGATCCTTCGCAAGCGTCATTACGTAGGAGAACACCTTCATGTAAAAGGCTTCATATAGCTTTTCTGCGGTGTTCTTATCCACGTATCAACTAACCTTTCTTTTGTGATCTCACCTGTTAGACGGAGAAATCCCAAATTCGTTACAAGAAAAACCGAAAATTTTTCATTATTTTTCCGTCAGGCTCGAAAACCCTTTATTCTGGGGCTTTTTCGCGCGGCAGACCTTACATATTCTACTACAAATCATCTCGTAAACTTCTAATACACGGTTTGTTAACCAAACTCTAACAACTGTGCAACAGTTCATTAAATCATCAAATGAAGTCAGGTGATACTATAAAAATACGTAGTGTGTTTCATAAATTCCTTGCTGACAAAAAAGCATGAAAAGCCCCCGGATCTCCTCCTTTCTGCCGGGGACTTTTTTTGTCCCCGCATATACACGCATTAAAGAGAAGAAAAGATATTCTTTACCGCCAGATAGGCCTCGCTCATGCAGGCCTGGAGGTTGTAGCCGCCGCTGATGCCGTCGATGTCGAGCGCCTCGCCGATGATGTAGAGACCGGGAACGATCTTGGACTGCATGGTCTTGCGGTCGACTTCCTTGAGCGAGACGCCGCCTCTCGTAACGTAGGCCGTCTCGATCTCCGGTGCTTTGCCGACGGCGATGCGCAGGTGCTTCATCTCGCGGCAGATCTTCCTGCGGCTTTCCTTGGGGAAGCCCTGCGCGTAAAGGTCAGCGGCGCCGGCGCGCGAAGCGATGCACGACGCGACTGAAGAAGGAACGTATCTTGAAAGAAGATTGACTATCTTGGTATCGGGGTGCGCGCCGATCAGACCGAGGAGTTCCTGATCGAAAGCCTCGTCGCTGAGCGATGGAACGAGATCCAATTCAATATATGTGTCGGCAACATCAAGAGGGATCTCCCTTGAGATCTCCATCACCGCGGGGCCTGTCAGCCCGAACTCGGCGAAAAGCATCTCGCCCTCCAGCGATGCGATCTTCTTGTCACCGCAGTAAACGGCAACGCCTGCATTAACGGAGATGCCGCTCAGCGACTTGCAAAGTGCAACTGATTCGGGAGCAGCCTTAACGGGCGCGAGCGCGCCTTTTACAGGTTCCACCGTGTGACCAAGAGAAGAAGCAAATTTATACGAGTCGCCCGTCGAGCCGGTCTTTGTAAATGAACTGCCTCCGCAGCAGAGGATCACGCGATCGAAGTGAAGCAGGCCGTTACCGGTGACGACTTCGAAGTCAGACGAATGCTTGATGGAAAGCACTTTGGTATTGCCGACGACATTCACGCTGTCCGAGATGTAGGAGACCAGTGTGTCCCTGACTCTGACTGCGCTGTCGCACGAAGGAAAGATGCGGTTGTTCTCTTCTTCCTTGAGCTTTAGACCCAGCGCGGAAGATACAAACTCCATCGTGTCATCGGGCGTGAATTCCTTGAGTGCGGGGAAGATGAAATTCCCGGCTTCGTGGAAGCCTTTTTTGAGGACGGACGCGTCCTTGCGGTTGGTAATGTTGCAGCGCCCGTGTCCCGTTAAGATGAGCTTCTTGCCCGGGATGGGATTCTTTTCGATGAGGGTAACTGAGAGCGGATGACCTGATGCCAGGCGCTTGAAATGACAGGCCGCGAAAAGGCCCGCCGCCCCGCCTCCGATTATTCCGATTTTGAGATCAGTTCCGCTCACGATTCTCCGCCCGCTTCAAAATTTAAACAATTATAGCATGCTATTGTAACCGCCAACGCGATTAATTAAGATAGTGGTGATATGGCTATGATGCAAAGAACAGGCAAATACAGGATCGCGATAGGCGCTGCAGTGATCGCAGCGGCAATGCTTGTTGCGGGGTGTTCAAACAAAAGAGCGCTGCCTTCCGAGACCACGCCTTCTTCCGGGACGGCATCAGCAACGACCACAACGGAGGCCACAACAACTACTACAGAGACGACGGTCACAGAATCTGAGACTCCGCGCGAGACGCCCGGGACTTTCGATCCGATCGGCGAGGCATACTACAAAGAATGCAAGCCCGAAGATATCATGACCGACAAAGAGACGGGCATCCGCTACATCAAGAACCAGCTTCAGATCAGCTGCGATCCGGGCACGCCCAAAGACAAGGTCGAGAAGATCGTCAAAGAGGCCGGCGCGGAGATCGTGGGATATATTGAGTACACAAGTGATTTCCAGATCGAGTTCAAAGAGGATAAGACGGTAGAGCAGCTCAAAGAGCATGCCAGGAAGTTTGAAGAGTACCCGTTTGTCAGGAGCTCCATGCTGCATTACGCCATTACGATGGAACCCGACTGATCCGTCAGTAATCTATCTCCCACCAGAATTCATCACGCTTGCAGAATGAGAAGTTGTAGTCTCTCGTTCCGTCGTAGCCTTTTCCGGGGTTGTTCTGCGAATCGAACTTGTCGATCGCCTGCCTCTTCTTCTCCACTTCTTCATCAGTCAGAGTTCTTTTCTTCGCCTTGCTCCAGTCGAGTGTCGTTTTGCCGGACGGGAACGGGTTCGTGAACTCTTTCGGGATGATCTTGTTATCGGAATCGTAAGTCAGTTTCTCGGGCCAGTCGAGATCCTTCTCGCCGTGGATCGCAGTCGTGCAAAGGACGGGGTGATAGCCGTTCTCCTTTGACAGCTTCTCGAGCTGCGACTTGACCAGAAGGAACGCGTGCTGGTGGTCGGTGTGCCACTCGAATTCGGACGTTGTATAAACATAGTCCGGACGGCACGCGAGAAGATATTCGCCAAGGTCTTCTTTCAGATTCTTGCCGGTGAAGCTTGCGGGCTCGCCGGTCCTCATCGTGTGATAATCGAAAATATTCTGCTTCGGATCCGCACCTGTCTTGGTCATTCCGCTCTTGGACTGGAAGGATGCCTCAGGGTCGCCTGCTTCGTTAAGCGCCTTTATCGTAAGGTCACCGTAGCCGAACGCCGTGATGTTGTATTTATCCACGCCCAGGATCTTCAGCGCTTCCGTGCTCTCGGTGAGACGGATCGGCGTGTACATCGTGTCGAAATAATCGCCCGTGGTAAGGAAGATGACCTTGACATCATTGCCCGCGGCGATTGTCTGCTGGATCATGCCGGCAAAGCCCAGAACTTCATCGTCCTGATGCGGCACAACGATAAGCGTGACCTTCTTCTGAGACTCGCTGACCGAGACGTTGTTGAATAAGATGTTGCCGTCTCCGGGCAGGAACTTGAACTTGATCTTCGCCTTGCCCGCGTCAAGATAAACGGGCTCAGTGACGGTCCCCTCACCCTTCGGGAAGAACACTTTCTTGAGCAGCCTGTCGTTTACGAAAAGCCCGTACGTCGCATCCGCGCCCTCATTGAGATAGTCGACCTTGAGGTCAAATCTTCCCTGCTCTTTGATGTTGAACTCGTAAACTACAGAACGCTCTTCAGGCAGGAGATCAGCATCGTAATTCGTAACTTCAATTGCCCTGAAATCAGCGCCGTTGTCGTCGTAAACAGCAACAGGCGTAAGCGTCTCGCCGATCATGGGCTTGCAGTAAGCGCGGCGGTCGTCGTTCTCCTCAAAGAACGTAATCTTGCCGAAAACGCGGTTGCCCGTTACTTTTCCGCTGTGCTCTGCGCCCTTGGGATAGACGCCGTACATGCCGATCAGGCCGCCGTTATGCGCATAACCGTGTTCGGACCCGTAGCCGTTGATCTTGACCGAGCAGTTGACGCAATCGGGGAATCCCGCGCCGATCAGTCCGCCCATGAACTGCTCGTCTTTTGTCTTGCGGTCGGTATCGATGCATACAAGCGTAACGTCAGCTTCAACGCGCTCAAAAGAACCTTTGCCGAAGCCTACAACGCCGCCGATGCCGAACATCCTGTCGTGTGCCCTCAGATATACGTCGCCTTTAACTTTGCAGTCGATGATCTTCGAGTCGCTCATATATCCTGCGATCGTGCCCGCAAAGCAGGGCTTGTCGGTCTTGATGCCGACATAGACTGAAGACAGCGTGAGGTTCTTGATGGTTGCTCCTTCGATAACATCGAAAAGCCCCGCAAATGAAGTGTTGTATGATTTCCAGTTGCCGTCGAAGGTGTCTCGCTCAGCGCCTCCGGGCTCCGTGACTGACAGGTTGAATATCTCATGGCCGTTGCCGTCGAGCTTGCCTTTAAAGGTAAACGGAGTCCATTCAACACCTGACATGTCGATGTCGCAGCCTAAATAGTATTTGCCGTCCGGCTTCTTGGCGATGGCCGCGAATTCCTCGGCAGTTGATACTTTCTGATAAGACAGGAGCTCTAACTTATGCGCGAGGTCGCCATACAGGAACCCGATCATCAGAAGAAGCGCCAGCAAAGCTGCAGCAAACAATGTCAGGAGTATCGTTCTGTTTGAATCACCGTTCTTGTCTTTGCTCATCTTTCGTAATGCCTCATTTTATTTGCGTTAGGATAGCATTTTTACGCTTCTTCGTCAGCAGTATCTTTTCGCTTGAACGGTATCTCAACGAGTTTCCAGAAATACGTGCACGCCATGTACAAGATCCATGCGAGAAGCGAAGTCAGCGCAAACACGATCAGATTGATCAAGACCGGCGGCAATCCGAACGAGCGGATCCACAGAACGATCGGGCGGAAGAACGTGACAAGGAAGCACGTGTAGACCAGGTAGACCTCGAGCGAGATCATGCCCCAGAAGCTCAATGCCTTAACAATGCCTTTGCCGAATTTGGGAATGCGGCGCTCCAATATGTCCATGAGCTTTGCGATCAGGAACGGGTAGCTCATTGCGAACAGGCAGTTCGGCACGAAAAGCTTCTCCTGAGTGAGGATTATCAGGAAGTTCTGGAATTTGTAGATGTAGAGCAGGAAAAGACTTGCGATGAACGTGAGGATTATCAGGACATAGTGCCTTGCCTTGAAGACGATGTCCTTCCTGTTCTGCGACATGTATCCGAAATAGATTCCGATGAGGAATACGGGGATCCTGTTGATGAAGCCGTACATATCGAGCCTCATCACACTTGTCAGCATGATGTTCAGCAAGAGCCAGATCATGATGGCGACGGCCGTGCAAACGATCTTTTTCCTGACCTTGTCGAAAACCAGATAATACAGCGGGAAGAACAGATAAAGCGTGATGACCGCAGGCACGAACCAGCAGTAAGAGTTAATGTCGGCCGCAAAGAAATTGTATCCGCTGATATTGCCGAAGAAGGTCGCGATGCTCCATTTCTCAATGACCGCGCTTACGATCGCGGCGATGAGGAACGGCAGATACACTCGCCTGATGCGCCTGAAATAGAACTTCGGAAGCGGGTCTTTCTTGATCGCGTAGGTCAGTCCCATGCCAGACATCAGAAGGAAGATGTCGACTCCCGTGTTGCCTATGTTAACGATATAAGTCTCCACACTGCTCATTGCCGTGCCGAAGCCCGTCACGGGATTAATGATCGTGTGGATCCATGCGTGATACAAATGTATCCATATCGCGGCGAGTCCCATGATGACCGCACGGTACTTGGATATCAGCAGGAAGCCGTTCTTTGAGATGTCGTTCGCTCTTTCTTCCATCACTTCATCAGCTCCCAGAACGCGACCGCGCTTGCCGCCGCGACATTAAGCGAATCAACGCCGTGGTACATGGGTATCATGACGCGGTAATCGCACGCCGCAATAACTTCTTTGGGGAGCCCCGGGCCCTCCGATCCCATGATCACCGCGAGCTTCTCGTTCGCTCTTATCTCATCGTTGTCTATGCTGGTCGAATCCTCTGTCAGCGCCATCGCGACGGTCTTGAATCCGTACGACCGGAGCTGCCTTATCAGGTTTATCCCTTCTGATTCCTCAAGCGTAGCCCTTGACCACGGGATCTGGAAAACAGTTCCCATGCTTACTCTCGCGGCACGCCTCGTGAGCGGGTCAACGGACGCGTGCGTAAGGAGCGCGCCGTCCATTCCGAGCGCCGCGGCAGACCTTACTATCGCACCGACGTTCGTGGGATTCACGACGTCGAACAATACCGTGATGCGCCTCTTGTCCTTGCAGAATTCCTCAACCGGGATCTCGGGTTTCCTCCTAAGAGCCATCCACAGGCCGCGGACCAGGTTATACCCTATCAGGTTGACCACGATCTCGTGCTTTGCAGTATATACGGGTATCGTATCGAGTTTTTCCTTGCCCCAGATCTTCTCTATCGCATCGAAAACAGGTCCCGCCTCAGACTCCATCTTCTCGGTCTCCACGAGCACCGTCAAAGGCTCGTATCCGGCCTCCAGAGCGCGCAATATCACGTTGCCGGTCTCGGCAAGAAAAATGCCTAATTCAGGCTCGTAATAGGTGCGCAGCTGCGGCTCGGTGATCCTTGAGAAAACATCGAGTTCAGGAGCATTCAGGTCTGTTATCTCGATCAGGTTCATAGAGGGTTATAGCAGATTATCGTCTCGTCAGACTTGCTGTATTTCTTGCCTTCTTCGAGTTTGAAGGGATGCTTTTTCGCAACGCCTCCGAACCACTCGTAATCTCCGTCGCCTTCGGTCTTGCCCTCGCAGATCTCCTCTGCTCCCTGACGCATGCACCTCATAAGCGATATGTCGTCAAACTCCCTCGCGTGCCCGTGAAGGATGAAATCAGCCTTCTCCTCAAGGAACATGACGCGGTCCAGAGCCTTAACGAATTCGGGCATCGGCAGGCATCCGTCAAGCATCATCCACTGGTAGTGGTTGATCGCGTCGCCCGTGAAGAGGATCCTGTCTTCTTTGAGAAGCAGCAGTATCTGTCCCTGCGTGTGTCCGGGAAGCTCATATACTTCCAGAGTCTTTCCGCCAAGATCTATCACGTCGCCTTCCTTGATCGGCTTGAACGGCGGCATCTTAAAGCCGTACTTCTCGCACGCGGCCTTGAAATCCGGGTGCTCGGCAAACGACTGTGCCATCGGAAGATCCTTGGGATTGATATATGCCTCGTCGAAATACACGTTTCCGAAAATATGATCCGGATGACCGTGCGTGTTGATTACGATAATGGGCTTGTCGGTAAAGCTTCTTACATAGCTCTTGATATCGGTGAATCCGTTCATGGTGTCAATGACGCACACCTTTTCCTCGCCCTCGACAACATAGCCTGTAGCCATGTGTCCCTCATCGAGAAGATGCAGATAGGGTTTGAGCTTGACCGGATAGAGTTCGAGTTTTTCCATAAAATATAATCCCCTGCCTTATTATTCAGACAGGGTAATTATATCACGCGTATTAATATGTACCTTTACCGTTTATCCGGGGTAAGAGAATGACCCGTCCGCATTTACGGTGAAATATGCGTAGATGCAGGCATCTGTATCGCCTACCGCAAGCCTGTATTCGCCGGGCTTGAGTGTTCCGTAGAACTTAAGATCGTATTCCTCGGTATTCGTCTCTCCTGCAGGAAGCATGATGCCGATATCGGTCCATGCGTAATGGTCAACAAGACGGGCATAACACCACTTGCCGTTCTTTTGTACTTCAAGCCGGTAGAACTTGCCGTACATGTACTCTTCGGTTCCTTCATTGGTTATCTCGACCTTGCCCTTATCTGTCATTTTCGCCTTGATGAAAGACGGACCTTCCTTATCTTCAACAGGGATCAGGATCTGTTCATCGGTGTATCTGAAAACGATGCTCAAGTCCTTGTTGCCGTCTACCGTGAGAGTAAGCTTCTCGCCTTTGACCTTGGCGATCATGTCCCTTTCCGAATCGACGTAATTGATGCGGTAGGTTCCGTCTGACTGCTTGTTCATGCTCGCATTGTGGTTCTTGCCGCTCTGACGGTAAGTGACAAAAAACTCGCCTTCATTAAGTTTGTCAGCATCGATGATTATCATCGGGATATCATCTTCTTTGAGGTCCGATGCTTTGGTCGTCTTGCCTCCTGTAGTCAACGAATCGAATTTCCAGTTTGAAGTAATAACCATCGTCTTTCCTTCCGCGCAGGACGCGAACGCCATAACGGCAGCAAGTGTCATTGCCATGGTCAGGATTATCGAAAACACTCTCTTCATGTCACCCTCCTGCTATCAGTGTTAATAGTTTTTATACCTAATATACATTTTTAATACAATTATTGTTGCTATGGCAGGTGATATAATCTGAATATCCGAAAAATCCATATCGGGAGGGTTGTTATGATTAGTCCTAAGATCCCCAAGATTACTAAGCCCAGAACTATCATCAAGTGGGTGGTCATCCTGTTGGTGTTCCTCGTAATAGCCAACCCGACGATCATACCGTTCCTTTCAGAAGAGACCAAAGCCAATCTGTCCGAGACCTGGACAAGTATTTTCGGTGACGTCGGAAGCATGACATCCATGCTCAAGATCAACTGGGGAACGATCTTCAGGGTCGGTGCCATCATAATTCTGATGGTAGTCCTCTCCAAGATCACCGCTTTCATAATCGAAAAGCTCAAGCCGAAGACTGGCAAGGGCAAATCGCTGCAGACCCTCATGCGCAGCGCGGTCAACTATATCGCTGTCATCATCACGATATTCTGGTGTCTCTCCGCTTTGGGCGTCAACGTAAGCACGTTGGTTGCAGGCGCAGGAATCATTACTCTCGCGATCTCCTTCGGTGCGCAGAGCCTTATCGAAGACGTTGTAACCGGTATCTTCCTTGTTTTCGAGGATCAGTTCAACGTAGGTGACTATATTGAGGTCGACGGCTTCAGAGGAACCGTTGAGAACATCGGAATCAGAGTCACGACCGTCAAGGGCCCCGGCAGCAACTTCAAGATAATCAACAACTCGAGCATTAAGAATATCCTCAACAGATCGCAGTCTTCGAGTATCGCGACAACGACAGTCTCAGTCTCATACAAGGAAGACGTAAGGCGCGTTGAGCAGGTCTTGAACGACCTCTTCCCTAAGATAAAAGAGATGTATCCTGAAGTGTTCCTTGAGCCTCCGAAGAACTTCGGTATCGATCAGTTGGGCGACAGCGGCGTTGTTTTCAAGATCGCCGCAACCATCAACGAGAAGGACCTCTTCACCGCTCCGAGGATCATGAACAGGGAGATCAAGATCGCCTTTGATGAAGCAGGCGTTGAGATCCCGTTCCCTCAGGTCGTCGTACATCAGGACAAGTAATCCCTTTACCTGCTCACTATGGCGGACGAATTCAACACACCAAAAGAGTTTACTACTCCCTCCGAGTTCCCCAAGATCAAAGAGGTTTTTATCAGTGCGCCTGAATTCTTAGACCGCCCGATAGGATACGGAACGACCGAGAGAAAGAAAACCGCGGAGGGTAAGAGCAAGTCCTCGCAGATCCGCAAGATGATGATGTATCTGGCCGCCACGGTAACGACGATGGGCTCGGTCCTCATGTTTTCCACCGAAGCGCAGGAACAGAAATTCGACATGAAGGAATACATCAAGACGCACCGTGACTGGTACATTCCAGAAGAAGATGAGTATATCTACCTGGGCGACAACGGTCTCGCGTGGATCGCATTAAGATCCGAAGACGGGCAGGTCTTCAATGATTTCTACCACTATAAGAAGTGGCGTTATCTGTCAGAAGAGACGGGCGAATATACATTCCGGGGTTACGGCTACGATATCGACTGGTCAGGAAGCGAGCTCGACTCGAAAAAGGCTGAAACAGCCTGCAGGTTCGTAGAGACCGCTGACGGCTATATCATGGAAGCCTATGATCCCAATAATCCTTCAGTAACCCAGAAGATATATCCGCTCGATCCTTCCAAAGCAGATTATCCCGGCAAGCAGTACATGCTCAAATATCTCGATGTCAGCATGAAGGACATCCTTAATGAGTTCAATACCTATGTAATGGAAAACGATGCCCCCGTTTATACGCATATCGAGAAGATCGTCTTTAACCCGGACGGGACGGGTACTTTCAGGATCAAGGGTAAAGAGCGCAAGTTCACTTACGAGGCCTCTGAAGATAAAGCAGACAATTTCATCACGATCAAGTTTAACGGCAGGAGCGCCAGGGCCTGCTTCAACTTCTACGGCGAGAGGCCGACAATGCTCTTCTTCGGCGGTCTTGAAAACGATCCGCGTTCCTTTGCCGCTTTTAAATCAGTCGATCCTGCTAACGCCGAGAAGAATATCTCTTCCAACAAGCATATTAATTCCGGCGAAAACAATCTGCCGCCTTCGCCTGACGATCCTGATGAGACAATTCCCTCCAAAGACAACGCCAAACCCGTTGACGCTTCATATCTGAAGGTCAAGCGTAACTGGTACTGCAAGGAGCTTCAGGCCTATGTCTTTTTCGGTGAGAACGGCGAGGGACACCTATACACAACCAAGGATCCCAGCTCCGACAGCTACCACAAGAGGTTCAAGTACAAGATCTCCGGATCGACGTGCGAATTCGTGGTCGAGAACTTCAATTTCCCGTCGATGACGTTTAAGACAGATACCATGTCCGTTACCACCATGAAGGTCGGCGACGAGGTTCAGGTGTGGCTTAAGTCGGTCGTTGATAAGGGCGAAAACCACGTATTTACCGAGTATTCGGGAAACCTTCGTAATTACCTTGATGACATCAACGGAATGAACACGGATGACATCCTGGTCAAATACAGGAGCTTCCACATAGTCGACGAAGGCCCGATTCAAGACGGCTACACCAGACTTGAATTCACAGGTAAGAACAAGGGCAATATCTATTGGTTAGACCAAAAAGGCGAGTTCACATACAGCATCTCCGGCAATGGCATCAATTCAACATTCAACCTCTACTTCAAGGGAGAGAGGTATCCCGGCTGGCTCTTCTTCTCGGAAAACAAGCCCGGAATCTTACTTTTCAATCCCTGGCTGGACGGAACGCACGGAAGATTCATCGCAGACTGACGCCAGCCGTCCGCAAAAGTGCTAAAATACTTTTGACAGATTTATCTTTTGGAAGAGGTGTACTCCATGGATATTACTGCAGATTATAAGAAAGCGAATAAATACACACTCAAATGCATGTGCGTATCATTGATCGTCATGGTCGTTGCCTGGACGCTCAATGTCATGAAGATCTTCATTATCGATCAGACGATAATGAACAACTCGCTGATCGGCGTAATCGTATCCATCGTCTTAGCTTTCCTCGTCAGGTTCATCCTGGGCTTCGAAAGACCTGTATCCAACTATCTGATGCTCTTCCTCTTCGTCGGCATGATCACTTACTGCAACATGCTCTTGTCTTATCATGTCACGCTTTTCATGCTCTTCCCGATGGTCTGCGCGATCCTTTACAACAAGACCAGATACATCAGATACACGTTCGTACTGGTGTGCCTCGGTTTCTTCGCTTCAGTCCTGATAGGCTATTCCATCGGCCTTTGCGACGCGAACATGCTGGTCCTTACGACATCGACTCACGATAAAGAAGCGGCAAGACTTATAGCGGGCGATTTTGAGATCAATTCGAATTACATCCTGTTGACGCTGTTCTTCGTAGTGCCCAGGATCATGGCATTCCTGGCCTTCACTTCGGTCATACAGTATCTGAAAAAGAGTACTCAGGAGAAGACATTGCACGAGCAGGAAAGCCTTCATATTGCGGAGACCGAGAGGCTGTCCAACCAGGCAAAGAGCCAGTTCCTTGCCCAGATGTCACATGAGATCAGAACACCTATCAACGCAGTCCTCGGCATGAATGAGATGATCCTTCACAAGGCTGATGACGATGAGATCTTAGAGTATTCCCATAACATCAAGAGAGCCGGCAGGACGCTTCTCGTCCTCATCAACAGCATCCTTGATTTCTCCAAGATCGAAGACGGCAAGATGGAGCTTCTGCCCGTCAATTACCACACCGCCGATCTGATAGACAACATACGCATCACAGTCGAGCAGCGTGCCAGAGAGAAGGGCCTGGACTTAAACATCCGTGCGGATAAAGACATCCCGGGAGTGCTTTTCGGTGATGATCTGCGCATAACCCAGATAATCATCAACCTTATGACCAATGCGATAAAGTACACCAACAAGGGTTCAGTGACTCTTGATGTCTCGGTCAAATCCCGTACCGCAGGCAAAGTCACCCTTCTCGTCCAGGTCATCGATACGGGCATCGGAATAAGGAAAGAAGATCTTCCGAAGCTTTTCGCTTCATTTGAACGCTTAGACGAGAACAAGAACCGTACGATCGAAGGAACCGGCCTTGGCCTTGCCATCTCGACCAAACTGCTCGAAATGATGAACAGCAAGCTTGAAGTCGAGAGCACATACGGCGACGGTTCCAATTTCCATTTCTGCCTTGAGCAGAAGATAGTCGACGAGACGCCGATGGGCAAGACTTCATCGGTCCCGAAAACTCAGGAGACCGTTAACGTCGCGGCACAGACAGCCTCGTATCCGAATGCCAGAGTCCTCGTGGTCGACGACAACGATATGAACCTGAAGGTCATCCGCAATCTTTTAGGACTCTTTAAGATCGATCCCGACGCCGAGAGTTCAGGCGCCGGCGCCATCTACCGCATGAGAGAAAAGGAATACGATCTCGTATTCATGGACCACATGATGCCTGAGATGGACGGCATCGAGACGCTACAAAGGCTCCAGGACGAATTCCTCGTGCCCGATCACACGGTCATTGTCGCGCTTACCGCCAATGCGATCGTCGGGGCAAAGGACACATATCTCAAAGCAGGTTTTGACGATTATCTTTCAAAGCCGGTGGAGTTGGGTCAGCTCGCAGCCGCTTTGGAAAAATACCTGCCCGAATCGGCAAAGAACCTCCCTGAACCTGCATCTGACGAACCTAAATCAGAGATCAGTGACGATGACGACGAGATACTCGAGTTCTCACCGGATGACGGCAACGAAGCAGGCGGTGCGGACGATGAGCAGACGGCTCTGGACGGCGCGAAAAAGGCCGGTCTTAACACCGACGAGGGCATCCGTTACTGCGCGGGCGACACTTCCTTCTATCTGGAGATGCTGGGCGAATTTGCATCCGCGCATGAAGAAAAGGCAAAGGCGTTAAACGACAGCTTCGCAAACGAAGACTGGAAGAACTACCAGATCATCGTGCACGCGCTGAAATCCAACCTGCGTTCGATCGGCGCCTCTGACATATCTGATCTCGCCAAGTCTCTTGAAGACGCGGCAAAAGAAGAAGACGCCGCCTTCATAAAGGCTAATCACGGTAACCTGATGGAAAAATACGACAATCTCGCGTCAGAACTTAAAAATCTTCTCTAGGCAAAACGATCTTTCTTATGGGAAGACTTTTCGCGGTTTCCTTATCGTTCTTACGAACATAGAAGAACCTGTTAGTCCCATCTGTCAGGAACAGCTGCGGAATCGGATCGTCCGTATAGTAACCGAATTCGTAGCGTTCTGTCTTGTCTAAGGGTGATTCTTTTCCGTTCTTGCGGTAAACGATATCTTCGATGACTATGAATACCAGATTGTCACGCGTCATGTTTTTATTTGCTTTGATGATATCGTTGAGCTCAAGCTTGGTCATGCCGTGCAGCTTTTTGCTGTATATATCAGTCATCTGAATGTAAGCATCATTGCCGACATAGATCCTGTATTTGCCGGAACCGTAATAGTCATTTGTATTCTCATAAGAATCACAGATCTTGACCTTCTTGTTCTCGAAAACAATTAGCTCATCACTTCCATTGGCGGAAGCGATCCACTGCTCGCCGGTGATCTTCTTCACCTGCTTCTTGTAGGAGCTGTCCTCCCTGTCGACCGCGTTGTCGATGATGTTTATTACGTCCAGCGGGCTTTCAATGTTGCCGTATTCGTACGCTCTCTTGAGATCGCCCCAGCTGAATGCGAGTATGCTGCCCAAACTCACGATGATGATGCCTGACAAGATGAGACCAGCTATTGCCTTGCCCTTACCCGGCTGATGTTTTCGCGATGCGGATATCAATCCGATAAACGAGAATATAAATCCGAACGGGCTCAAAAGGCCCATGCAAAACCAGCCTGCGATCGACAGGATGAGACCTGCCGAACACCAGCCGTTGCTCTTGACCCTGTTCTGGACAGGCTGCGTGATGGGCATCGCATAAGACGGCTGAATGGGAATATACTCTTCCGCCATGGATGGCTCCGCAGACGGCGTTATCGGAACATAATCCTGCATAGGCGGCTGCTGTACGGGTTGTACAGGCTGTACCGGCTGCTGTACAGGCGGCTGCTCCTGCGGTATCCTTGTTCCGCAATTGGTGCAGAACTTGCCTTCGCTTTCAGCTCCACAAAACGGACATCTCATGATCAGTTCTCCTTTATTCCTTTTCCTTATTCTTATCCCGTAACTTTTCTGATCTTATCTACCACTTCGGAGTACATCTCAAGCAGAGCGTTAACTCCTTTATCTATTGTATCAGTATCCTGCGCCTTGGCCGCATTCTCCTGCTCTAATGCCATGGCGGACAATGAATCGGCTCCGATCGTTTTCGCTGTGCTCTTAAGAGCATGAACTCTTATCTGATAGTCTGCGATATCCTTCTTATCGTAGTCTTCCTTGATTGCCGCGGACTTCTCCTCCCACTCGTTTGCAAAGGTCTCGAGCATCTCGATGTAGAAGTCCTCGTCGTTAGCGCAGTAGCCTATTCCGGCCTCGGTGTTGAAGCCCATATCCGCGAGCTTTGCGACGCGGCTGCCCTCTTCCTCATCGTTGTCGGTATCACCGTCATTCTCGTCTGCAGGCGCGAAATCGAAGATCTCGTACTCGTCGTCTGCGCTCACGGATGCTTCTTCGCTCTTGATAAGGCCGCTCGGCAGATACTTGACCAGGAGCTCTTCGAGCTTGGACAGGTCGATGGGCTTGGACAGATAGTCGTCGAATCCGGCTGCGAGATACGTGTCCTTCGCACCGACGATAGCGTTCGCGGTGAGCGCGATAACCGTCGTATCGTAAGGCAGGATCTTCTGTTCATAGAGCTGCTGCAGAGTCTCTATACCGTCCATCTTGGGCATCATGTGATCTAAGAAAACGATGTGGTAATGCTTCTCTTTGATCATCTCGATCGCGCGCTCTCCGGAGTTGGCGATATCGGGAACGATGCCGTCTAAGCTCATCAGGTTCCTTGCGACCTTGAGGTTCATCTCATTGTCGTCGACAACGAGGATATCCGCACCTTTGACGTGCAGTCTCTTCTTCTCTGAAGAAGCGCCGGAGACCCTGTGGAGACGCTCGACATAGTTGCCGATCGGGCGCTCGTCGACTATCTTCTGATTCAGTACGAACGAGAACTCGGAGCCCTTGCCGTACGTGCTCTTAACTTCCAGATGGCTGCCCATCATGTCGAGGAGACGGTTGACGATTGCCATGCCGAGGCCCGTTCCTTCGATGTTCCTGTTACGCTTCTCCTCGATTCTTTCAAACGACTCGAAAAGCTTATCAATGTCTTCTTCCTTGATGCCGATGCCGGTATCCTTGACGGCGATGTACAGATCGATCTGGTCGCCGTCTCTCTTTTCCTCACGGATCGTGAAAGTGATCTTGCCCCTCTCCGTGTACTTAACGGCATTCGTGAGCAGGTTCATGATGATCTGCGTGATGCGGATATCATCGCCCCACATGATCGAAGGCAGGTTCTCGTCGACTTCTGCAACGAACTCGAGACCCTTTGATTTAGCGCGGTCCATGATGGATATCGCGACGTTGTTGATGACTGATGCCGTGCCGTAGTTGACCGGGATGATCTCCATCTTGCCGTCCTCGATTTTCGAGAAGTCGAGGATGGTGTTGACCAGCGACAGCAAGGTCTTGCCGGCGGTCTGGATGTTCGAAGAATAATCTAAGATCTGGTTGTCTTTTGCCTCGTGCAATATCATCTCGTTCATGCCGAGGATGGTGTTGATAGGCGTACGGATCTCGTGCGACATGTTCGCAAGGAAGTCACTCTTTGCCTTGTTTGCGGAGTCGGCTAATCGTATCTGCTCCTGCAGCGACGTCGACATCGTCTGAAGACTTCGCGACAGGATGCCGATCTCGTCTTTACTCTTGACGCTCATCTGTTCGGAGAAATCCCCGTCCGCATAATGCTCGGCAACGGTGGTCATCTTCTTGATCGGGCTCGTGAGCGAACGCACCCAGACGACCGCGAAAGAGAGAACGGATATGAAGATCAGGATGGAAATCGAGAGCAGCTGCATCATGAGTTCTCTTCTCGGTGCGTTGATCTCTTCGCTCGGTGCATAGACACCTAAGATCATGCCGTTCTTGAGTTCCTTCAATACGATCTTCTGATCCTTGCCGTCATGGGATTTGAATACCGTGATCTCATCGATCTTAAGATCCAATATGCTTCCGAAATACTTCTGGTCGTCTATCGACAGATCCTTAAAGTCCTTGCCTTTCGGGAAGTCCTCATGGTAAATGATGTTGCCCTTCTTGTCGATCAGGAATGCATGGCCGGTCTCATAGACCTTGACCTTCGAGACGGATTCCTTGAGAAGGTCCATGCTGATATCCATGCCGATGATGCCGACCGTGTTGTCCTTATAGAAGAACGGGATGATATAGGAGATCATGTCGACTCCCAGGTTGGCGTTGTAGTAAGGATCCATCCACATTGCCTCGCGGTTCGCGATCGGAATGTAATACCATCCGACGTGCTCTAAGTCGTCCTTGTCATAAAGGCTCATGTCCGTAGGAACTGAGGGCTGCCATGAATTGTCTGACAGGTTGATCGTGTACCAGAATCCGCTCGTCGGGCCGAAGTCGTCAGGGTTGTAGCGCAGATACACTGCCATGGCGCCTCTGGTATTCTCCGCGATGCTCTTACCGAGCTCTGAAATGTCGTATGTGTATTTGTCGCGTTCTTCATCGCTGTTGAGGAATTTTGTGTAGGTCTCCGCCCTTTTCAAAGCGTAGTTATATACCGTGCCGACCGACTGCTCGGTTGACCTGAAGTTGTCGTCGATTATGTTTGCGTTGTAATCCGCCGCCGATTTGAGAATGTTGTTGGAGTCATCGTTAAGGATGGCATTTGTCCTCAGCGTTGAGGTGACCAGGAACGAGCCGATGACGATAGCGATAATGATTAAACTGAATAAAACAAGCTTCGCCTGTATCGTTTTCATCAATGCACCCTCTTTAGTTGATTAAAGTCCCGAAAATAGAATAATTGCATAAATATTATTAGAAGTAGTAGTTTTTTTCAATATAAAAGGGGCCCGCTATGTGCGGACCCCTTTGTCGTTGGTTTTAGGCAGATTACTTCTTTACTTCGTTGAAGCCTTCTCTTGCAGCATATGTTGTGTGCAGGAGCTCGTGAGCCTTGTGAGAGTTAGGCTCGCCCAGATACTTCTCATAGAGTTCGATGATCTGGGGATTGTTGTGAGACTGTCTGAGTACCTGACGCTCATCCTCGGAATAGAGTGCCTGAGCTCTCTTCTCCTTGTATGTGTCGAGGATATCGTCTGCCTCGTTAGGCATGAAGCAAGGACGTACGTAAGGCTGACCACCGCCGTTGATGCATCCGCCCGGGCAGCCCATGATCTCGATGAACGTGTACTTGGACGTACCGGCTTTCACTTCTTCGATG
>JAEEGL011659872.1_pt1 | contig 42371 bp, 37 predicted proteins | sample 9134231 | NCBI WGS metagenome assembly JAEEGL01 (sample SAMN16246548, study PRJNA631951) | gut metagenome | biome: gut microbiome; feature: rumen; material: fiber-attached | host: Bos | place: Iran: Karaj | collected 2018-10 | reverse complement strand
AGTCAAGGGATTTCGCCGCCTGCGGGCGGCGACCAGAGGCTGCTCGCCTCTGGACTCTCGCAAGCCTTTGGAAAAGGCTTGAGCGAAACTTTAATCATAGGCTCTTTGACTTTACGGAGCTTTTTCGACAAGCTGACGCGCACCGGGTGTGTTCCCGATGCGCGTTTTTTTATTCTTTGAAAATCAGAATGCGAAGGAGCCGGAGAGGTAATCATCGTTTACAACATAGTAAACCATACCTTCGGTCGCGTTGACATACAGAGAGAGCTCCTTGATGTCCTCAAGAGAGTTGCCCTTTGCAGACCAGTCTTCCTTTGCACGCTCAATCAGCGTATCAGCGGAAGCGGAATTCTCAGCCAGCTCGATGACAACCTTCGTTGTGATCTCAGCCTTCTTTGCAGCCTTCTTCGCGGTTGCAGCCTTCTTGACAGCGGTGGTCTTCTCAGCAGCAGACTCTGCAACCTTCTTGACAGTGCGCTTAGTTGCCTTAACAGCAGCCTCGCCCTTCTTTGCAGCGTCCTCAGCGACAGCCTTGACCTTCTCAGCAGCTTCAGCGGTCACTGCCTTTGCCTTTTCGACAGCATCTTCTGTCTTCTTAGACTTTGTTGCCATAGTGTAGTTCCTCCTCAGTCTTACCTGTCAGAGCATAGTGTTCAGGATTAGCCGTTGATAGCGTCCTTCAGGGTCTTGCCAGCCTTGAATGCGAGAGCCTTGCAGGCCTCAGTGGTCATCATCTCACCGGTAGCCGGGTTCTTGCACTGTCTTGCCGGACGCTCACGAACCTCGAAGGTGCCGAAGCCGGTGATGGAAACCTTCTCGCCTGCGACGAGTGCATCCTGAATTGCATCCAGAACGAGGTTCAGAGCCTTATCAGCTTCCTTCTTGGAGCAGCCTTCCTTTGCAGCAATAGCAGCAATGAGTTCATTCTTCTTCATGGGGAAATCCTCCTAAAACAAAAATCTAAAAGTATTATAATCCAAACCGCCGCATTTGTCAAATTTAATCGGATTTTTCGGATGTTTGAATCAGAAATATATCGGATTCCAGGTCAAACTAGGCGATTTTACCAAACAAAAGCGAGGGCTTTCTGCTTACTTCCGCAGTTTCTTGCATGATATTACAACAAGTGTGCGCGGAGATCTTCACCGGAAAGCGGGGAGAGATATGCAGGCGGAATGTCAAAAACAGTCTTGCAGCCGAACGACTTTTCATCTGCAAAGCGCTTGATTGCGCGTGCAAATGCGACCAGAACACTGGTGGTAAACTCAGGATTTGAGTCAAGCTTCAGGCTGTATTCGATGACATGGGTGTGCTCATCGTTTGCCCCGGTCTTGCCGCTGCGGATAACGAAACCGCCGTGCGGAATACCTGCGTGGTCGCGGAGCAGCTCTTCCTCAGTGATGAAGTTGACGGTGGTGTCGTACTCATCAAAATAGTTCGGCATGGTCTTGATGTCGTGCTCAATCTGAGCAAGATCTGCGCCCTCCTCCGGGACAACATAGCAGAGGCGGGTGTGCTTCTGTCTGGTCGTGAGTTCGGGCTGTGCGCCGCTGCGGACTGCTTCCAGGGCTTCCGGCACAGGGCAGGTATACTGTTTGCCGTTCTTCACGCCCTTGACGCGGCGGATTGCATCGGAGTGACCCTGCGAAACGCCCTTGCCCCAGAAGGTGTAATCCTTACCGTCCGGGAGAATGCAGTTGCCGTAGAGTCTTGCGAGAGAGAACATGCCCGGATCCCAGCCGACGGAGATCATTGCGGCGTGTCCGGTTTCCTTCGCTGCTGCATCGACCGCAGCGAAATGCTCGGGGATGCGTGCGTGCGTATCAAAGCTGTCAACAACATGGAAGAGCTTGGCGAGCTCCGGTGTCTGGTGCGGCAGATCGGTCGCAGAGCCGCCGCAGAGGATCACAACATCTGCTTCGTCAGTGTGATTTTTGAGATCGTCATACGCATAGACAGGGACGCCTGCGGTTGCGATCTTCACGCTGTCCGGGCTGCGTCTGGTTGCGACAAAGCTGAGTGCAGTGTCAGGGTTCTTGCGGATTGCCAGCTCAACACCCTTACCCAGATTGCCGTAGCCGACGATGCCGATACGGATTTTGCTCATAGCAAATAGCCTCCTTTAGATGAAACATTTTACCTTGCTATTATATATCAAAATCGCAAAAAAGTCAATATTTCGCAGCACATACAGCGGGAATTTCACGGATTATTCAGTTTCCGAGCACAAATGCATGCACGAGCCCGAACCATTCCCGCACCCAGTAGGTCGGGAGCAGGTACCAAGCGGTTGATGCCGATGCTGCTGACGTTTCCGAGATGCCTTCGTGCTTTGCGAGATACTGTGCGCGCCGCTCATGAAAGCCGTCCGTGACGATCACCAGTTCGCCGGTGATGCCGTTATCAGCGAGGATCTTCTTAGAAAAGCGCAGGTTCTCCGAGGTCGAGGTAGACTGATCCTCCAAAAGAATTCTGTCAGCAGAAATACCGAGCTTTTGCAGTTCGTTTGCCATGCACTGCGCTTCGGAGATCTCCTCTCCGTCCCCTTTTCCGCCGGACACCACACAGACCGCATCCGGGTACGCTTGCAGAGCGTCGTTTGCTGCCTGGATTCTGCGCCAGAGCATGAGGCTCGGAACCGTTCCACGTACTTTGCAGCCGAGGACAACAACAGCCTGCGGTGTTCCCTGCGGCTTTTTATGCGCTGCACGGATCATGGAAACTGAGAGGATCAGGCAGAGCAATACACCGAGCAGAAACAGGATTCCGAGCGTGCGCAGTGTGATGCGTCCTGCCTTTTTCTCCCAGACGGCAGAGAGCAGCTTGGCGATTTTCCCGTTCCACGCAGTGAACACTAGCAGCATTATACTTATGAAGAGCCCGAAGAGATTACCGATATTAACGATGCGGAGCAGCAGCGGAAACAGGAAAAAGACAATTCCCAACACGCTGATCCCGAGCAGGATCATACGCAGGACAGAACTGTGAATCTGGAGCATCAGATTCTCGCCACGCCGTCTTTCACGGCAGCCTCTGCGACTGCCTTAGCGACATGCTCTGCGACAGCCGGATCAAACGGCTGCGGGATTACATACTCAGGAGACAGCTTATCCGCAGGCACACAGTCTGCGATTGCCTTGGCGGCCGCATATTTCATGCCCTCGGTGATATCGGAGGCACGGACGGAGAATGCGCCCTTGAAGATGCCCGGGAAAGCAAGCACATTGTTGATCTGGTTCGGGAAGTCGCTTCTGCCGGTGCCGACTACAAATGCGCCGGCTTCCTTTGCAAGGTCAGGCATGATCTCCGGGGTCGGGTTTGCCATTGCGAAGATGAACGGATCACGGTTCATCGAACGCACCATATCCTGTGTGACAAGACCCGGCTTCGAGACTCCGATGAACACATCTGCGCCCTTCATGGCATCGGCCAGCGAGCCGTGCATATGGGTCTTGTTCGTGCGCTTGGAAAGATCGGTCAGTGCCTCAGAGGAGAGCTTGTCACCCTCACAGATGATGCCCTTGGAATTGATCATGATGATATCCTGCACGCCGATAGAGAGCAGCATATTTGCGATTGCAACGCCTGCTGCGCCTGCACCGTTGATGACGACGCGCAGATCGGAGAGCTGCTTGCCCGCGAGCTTCGATGCGTTGATGATCGCTGCGGATGCAACAACGGCAGTGCCGTGCTGATCGTCATGGAACACGGGAATATCGACCATTTTCTTGAGCTTCTGCTCAATCTCGAAGCAGCGCGGTGCGGAGATATCCTCGAGGTTGATGCCGCCGAAGCTGCCTGCGATCAGCGCAACGGTCTTGCAGAAGGTGTCGGGATCCTTGGAGTCCACGCACAGCGGAACGGCATCGACGCCGCCAAACTCGCTGAACAGAGCGCATTTGCCCTCCATGACAGGCATTGCTGCGAGCGGGCCGATGTCGCCGAGACCGAGCACAGCGGTGCCGTCTGTGATGACAGCGACCAGATTGTGTCTGCCGGTCAGTGTATAGGAAAGTGCCGGATTCTTCTGAATCTCAAGACAGGGCTGTGCAACGCCGGGCGTATACGCAACAGAAAGTGCATCCTTATCCTTGATTGCGACCTTCGAGCGGAAGCTCAGCTTGCCTGCCCATTCCTCATGTGCTCTGAGGGATTTTTCCATAATATCCATTGTGTGAAACTCCTTTTCATGAAATTTGGTTACACACATTATACCACATTTTCCCGCTGAAATCAATGTTTCGGCGCATCGTCCCATGAAAACAACAAAAAACCGACAGTCGGCACCGTCGGTTTTCAGCAGTATTTATATTGCGATCCACATGACAAGCGGAAGTGTCGCCAATGACACAAGTGTTGTCAGAAAAATCGCCTGTGACGCCAGCTTTTCATTGCCCTTATATTCGGTCGCGAAGAGTGCTGTGGTATTGGCAACAGGCATGCAGCTCATGATGAGCAGCGTCGGAGCAAGCACTTCATGCGAAACAAACTGTTTGCAGATCAGCCAAAAGACAAGCGGAACTGCGATTTCACGCAGCAGCACATACACATTGAGGCGCATATCCGTGACGATCTCTTTGGGTTTTACACCGCTGAGATTTGCACCGACCACCAGCATGGCCAGCGGAGAGGTCAGCCCGCCGAGCGTATCGCAGGTGTCTGCGATCAGCGCGGGAAGATGGATATGCAGCACGAAAATCAGAACGCCGGCCGCAGTTCCGATCAGGGCAGGGGTCAGCAGCAGCTTCTTCCACGGAATGCCCCTCAGTGCAGACGCAAAGCCTTCCCCTGCTGTCTCAGACACACCGCCCATCATCACAACGCCGATTGTGTAGATGATGATATTGAACACGCTGTTGAGAATCGCGGCATAGAAGAGCCCCTCTGTACCGTAGATTGCTTCGATCACGGGAAAACCCATGAATCCGACATTTCCGAAGATGGTCATGAACAGATAGAGCCGCCTGTCCTGTTTCGGGATCCGCATGCCGTATATCAGTATAAACGATAACACAATCAGGATGCCGTAAAACGCGAAGCAATACAGGAACAGTACCCCGACAGGAAGCTGTCCTGCGGCGCTCTCCTGCTCCTCCAGCATTTTCATGCGGTCACAGAAAGCATCGAGCATCATAAGCGGGGTTGTGACATGCAGCAGCAGCTTTGTCAGCTTCTGCTTCGTATGCACATCGAGAATTCCGAACTTTGCGAGAAATACACCGAGACAGAGAATCAGAAACAGCTTCCCCATCTGCTCTGCAATGACTAATATACTCATTCTTTTCGCTTTCTATTTCTTGATTTTATCCCAGTATGCCTTCGCTGCCTGCTCCTGCTTATTTGCGCCGTACTCATAATAAACGCGGCCTGCAAGCGTATCCGGCAGATACTGCTGCTGCACCCAGTGATTCGGATAATCATGCGGGTAGAGATAATGCTGTCCGCGAACCTTTGCGTCTGCACCGTCGAAATGGACATTTTGCAGCGCACGCGGGAAATCGCCTGAGAGCCCGGCACGAACATCTGCGGTTGCAGCGTCGATCGCAAGCACGGCGCTGTTCGATTTCGGCGCTGTTGCCATCAGAATGATTGCATTTGCGATCGGAAGCCGTGCCTCCGGCATGCCGAGCTGCAACGCCGTATCGACGGCAGCCTTGACGATCGGGATGATCTGCGGATAAGCAAGAGAAACATCCTCATTCGCGATGCAGAGCATCCGGCGGCAGAGCGGAAGCAGATCGCCCGCTTCCAGCAAGCGAGCGGCGTAATGCAGAGCCGCATTTTCGTCGGAACCGCGCACGGATTTGTGCAGTGCAGACAGCAGATCATAATGCTGATCACCGTCTTTGTCGTAGCGCATGTTGCTGCGCTGCGTCAGTCCTGTGACGGATTCAAGAGAGACAAAGAGCCCGTCCTCCTGCTGCGCGGCCGCTAAAACCGAAAGCTCAACGGTATTGATCGCTTTGCGGACATCGCCGCCGCAGCCGCGTGCAATAAACGCCTGTACGCCTTCCTCACAATGAATATCGGTGCTGCGTTCCTCCTGCAAGAAGCGGTAGGCGCGATCTATCGCGGGGACGATCTGCTCAGCGGTCACAGGCTTGAACTCAAACACCGTCGAGCGGCTGATGATCGCATTGAACACGGCAAAATACGGGTTTTCCGTTGTGGAAGCGATCAGTGTGACCTTTCCGTTTTCGATGTATTCCAGCAAACTTTGCTGCTGCTTCTTGTTGAGATACTGGATCTCATCCAGATAGAGCAGCACGCCGTTTGACCCGAACAGCGAGCCGCTGTCTGCGATCACATCGCGGATCTCGCTGACGGAAGCTGTCGTGCCGTTCAGCTTGTGCAGCGAGAGGTCGCTCTGTTCTGCGATGATCCGTGCGAGGGTCGTTTTTCCGACACCGGACGGCCCGTAGAAAATCATATTCGGGATCTGACCGGACGCAATGATGCGGCGCATGGCGCAGCCCTCTCCGAACAGATGCGGCTGTCCGACCATATCATCGACCGAATGCGGTCTCAGGCGTTCTGCAAGCGGAATCATATTTTCTCCTTATTTGAAAACACAGCAGCATGTGTGTCACATGCCGCTGCGTTTTCTGTTACAGTTTATTTTTTGCCGAGCTGATCGTATTCCACGGAGCCTGCGAGGAATTTCAGCAGAAGCGTCAGATCGCTGCCGTCGATGGTGTTGTCAAGAACCATATCGGCATTTGCTCTGCCCTGGACGCTCAGCATGCTTCCGTCAGAAGATGCGATTGACTTTGCGAGCAGCACTGCATCGCGCAGCTCAACCGCGCCGTTCACATCAACATCGCCGTAAAGCACGCCCGTTCTGCCGTTCGTATCTGTTTCGGGTTTCGTGCCGTCCGGCTCGACGCCGTTTACAAGTACGCCGTCCACATACACCGGGATACGATCAGTCGCGATCGCCGCGGAATTATCATCCGCAAAGGAGATCAGATCCGGATAGCTGTAGTCATTCGAGGAATCCCAGATGGACTTGTAATCGTTATCCGGATTCTGTTTGCTGACAAAGCGGAACTGAATGACTCTGCTTCCGTAGAATCTGCAGCCCTTCCAGCTGATCTCGACATAATAGGTGCCGTTATCGTCATACTTGATCGGATCGGAAATTGTTGCGTGCTCCTTGCCGCTGGACATCGCATCCACAGCGTCATAGTCAAGCAGGCAGGAGATATACGAGGCATCCTCACCGGCTTCGAGCAGCTCGCTGATGTTGAAGTAATACCGTGCGACCATATCGTCCATAAAGCGGGGCGGGTTGGTCGTGTTGTTGTGCATGACAACCTTGACCTGAAGGCCGTCTTCCTTCTCCTGATTCTTTGCGGCTGTCACAAAGACCTCCGAATGCGCCTCACAGGTGCCGCCGTCATTTTTCGGAAGGGACATATCCCAATCCGGGATGATATGGTTGTCCTTCTCGTGCTCCTTGCCCTTTGCGCCGTAGTAGTGATACAGACCGGCGAGGTCTCCGCAGAAGCCTGCATTATAGTCATCGGTCACTTCGTTGTAGATATACTCTTTGGTGATATCGTCGTGGAAATCTTTCAGGTCAGGGCCGCCGACGAGAGCGCCGTAGAGAATATGCTCTTGCGGATCCGGATCATCCATGGACTGCGTCGCGGAGCAGTGTGCTGCACGGTGGTGCGGATGGTTTGCATAGTCGTATTCATAGCCGACCTCGTATGCATAGCCCATCGGGTTCTTGCCGAGAATGTACTCCATCTGCGCTTTTGCCCAGGGCAGGAATGTCTCATCGCCGGTGGTCTTCGCATATACGCAGGCACAGAGACCGGCTGCGGTATTGTATCGCGCGGAGCCGTAGCCTGCGACAACAGCCCATCCGTAGGGAGACTTCGCGATGAAATCGCCGCCCTCCTTGTCTTCCAGAGCAGGAATCTCATCTGCGGTCATCGGGAGATTCCAGAGGTAATCGTTGGTGCCGAAATACTTATGAGAATGCATCGGCTCATAGCCCCATTTGGAAGTATCTTCCGTAGCAGGGCAGCCGGCCCAGTATTCCAGATTATAGCGGAAAATGTACCAGTCACGGGCAGTATTGGTGATCGGTGCAAGCTTTGCAAACACGCCGCCCCAGACAGTATCCCAGCAGTGTACCCAGATGTTCTGCCAGGTATTGCCGGTATCGCGGATGATACGCTTCATATAGCCGGTATACGGATGAGAAGGTGCCTGACCGGTATGTGCCTCCGGATCGTAGTTGCTGTCGCCGGAAAGCGTCACGGACTCATCAACAGCGATGATATCCATGATATACTTGTCGTATGCTTCCTGCTTCTTGGTCTCATCCTCAGCAACAGTCGCATAGTAAAGCCAGACAGCAGCCCAAGACAGCTCATCATAGTCATAGCTGGAATGATAGAAACCGCCGTCGAAGCCGAGCACCAACGAGCTCGGGGTCTCGCCCGGGTTCCAGGATTCCTGATGCGTTGCAACGGCAAACTCATACAGTGCCTTTGCATACTTCAGAGCCTTTGCAGCGTATTCAGGTGCTGTATCCTTGAAATTCAGATAGTGGATCGCAAGCGAAGCGGATGCACCGGCAGCCTGATCCGGCGCCGGCATTTCGGTCGTCGCAAAATATGCAGGACGCTTGACCGCGCATGAGGATGTCGCAACAAGTGTGCCGTCAACCTGAAGCTCCGGTGCACACCAGTAGTTATGGTCATTCTGACCTTCGCCGACCTGATAGCAGTAAGCGACAACATTGCCGTCATCATCGAGGTAGGTAGCCTTCATATAGTAGTCATTGATCCAGCGAAGTGTATCCTCAATATGCTTCTGAAGTCCGATTTCGATATAATCCTCGCGGAATTCATAGTAGCCCCAGCCGACTGTCGAAGCGGAAAAGCTTCCCGGAAGCCCGAACTTCACATGGTCGCCGGCATCATGCCAGCCGCCGGTCAGATCGAGCGTTCCGTTTCCGTCCGGGTCGAGATACTTTCTGTTTGCGTCAATGAATTCCTGCGACATATTGACGCCTTCGTAAAGTCCCGCAGCAGCACTGGCACCGCCGTCACCGCTGCCCTCGCCCATCGGAGTATCGTCATCCTTCTTGTCCTTGTTGTCGGGATCCTGCTGACCTTCTCCGTTATTTGAACCGTCATTCTGCTTTTCGCCGTACAGCTCGGGCATCGGGTTCATCGGCTGGAGCGGGATCTCCTTGTCCTTGACATGGCAGTTGCCGCGCCACGAAAAGTAGCCGTCATTTGCCACCTCATCACCGCACTTGTTTGCATCGTAGAAGCAAAGTGCAAGCTGGAGCGCTTCGGCGAAATTGTCATAATTGTTGTCGTGATCCGGATCGAGGTGCGCTGCGCTCACTGACGGGACCGACAATCCGGTCACCATCAGCGCAGCTGCGGACAAAACTGCCAGTGACTTCTTTAGTTTGGTTGCCTTGCTCATGGTAAACTCCCCTTTTTTGTTGATATGGTTACGACTGTTTGCCGTAATTCCCCTGTTCAGTGCAGTCTGCGCATGACTTCCATGCACATTCTGCTGTCATGGTACGGGCACTTCCACGGTCCTGCCATGTCGAAATCGCTCTGCGGCCGTCCGTTCGTGTCAGTTTCCGCGTACCATTCTCCGCCCTGTCTCCGGTCGATCTGGTATGTCTTGATATATTCCCAGACCGTCCGTGCGGCGTTTCTGTATATCTCCGCGGCGTTTTTGTCACCGCGGTGGATGTCTGCGATCTCGGCGGCATTCAGGAAACCGATCACGGTCTCTGCCTGCACCCACCAGATCCTGGTCTTGTCGATCGTATCGCCGAAGCGCTCATTATAAAGCGCACCGTCCCTGAATGCTTCCACCAGCACATGCTCCGCCAGCGCATAGCACATTTCACGGTATTCCGCAGTCAGTGCGTCATCGCCAAGGCAGTCGCAGCCATGCATCAGAAGCCAGCTCGCTTCAATGTCGTGCCCATAGGAGTGCATATCGCCGAGCACCTGCATATGTTCATCAAAAAACACGCGAAGCTGCTTTCGTTCCGGGTCATAGATCCGGTCGACCGTCAGGCGCAGAAGCCGTCTGAGCGGAGCGCCGACGGTCGGGTTCTTTGTCAGACGATAGAGCTCTGCATATGCCTCAATCAGATGCAGCGTTGTGTTCATCGTTTTCGATGCGTGCAGGTCATGCTCCGAAAGATGATCGTTTTCAAGCGGCTGCCAGTCGACGGTGTAGGTTTCCTCGTAGCCGTTCAGCCCGGAGAAATGTGCTTCGATCGTATCAAAGCAGAGATTTGCAAGATAAAGCGCATCCTCGTCCTTTGCTGCTTCATAATAAGCGGAAAGACCGTAAATGCAAAACGCATTTGCATAGGCATATTTATCGGTCTCGTGCGGCTCGCCCTCCGCAGTGAGCGACCAGTAAAAGCCGAGATTCTTCTCGTCCCACGCTTTTCGCAGAAACGCATAAGCGTGTCCTGCGGCATCGAGATACGCGGGATTCTTCGTGACCAGATAGGCGTTTGAGAAAGACCAGAGAATCCGCGCATGAAGAATGGTGCCCTTCGACGCATCCTTATGGATTTCAAGATCCGGCGTCATCTGCCCGTAAAACCCGCCGCGTTCATCTCTGAGCCCCAGCCAGAACGGAAGAATGTGATTTGTCAGTTCCTGCTGACATTCCAGAGCCATCTGCTGCATATCTGTGCGCTCCATTCCCGGGATCACCGTTCCTTGATCGCGCAGCAGTTCTTATACTTCTTGCCGCTGCCGCAGGGACACGGATCATTCGGACGGGGCTTCTTCTTTGCCGTCGCCTGCTGACGGAAGCTGCCGTCGCCTGCGCCTGCATTCGGTGCATCAGCCTGTGCGACCTGTTCACGCTTCGGCGCCTCCTGGTTCGGCTCGATCGGAATGGTCAGCAGCATATGCACCGTGTCTTCACGAATGGAATCGACCATCGCATCGAACATCTCGAAGCCTTCATAGCGATACTCAACGACCGGGTTCTTCTGCGCATAGCCTCTGAGACCCATGCCGCGCTTCAGCTCATCCATATCGTCGATATGCGCCATCCACTTGGTATCAACCACACGAAGCAGGATGACACGCTCAATCTCGCGGAGCTGGTCATGTCCGACCACTTCTTCACGCATGTTGTAAACCGCAATGGTGCGGTCAATCAGCATTTTGATAATGTCATCGCGCTCGGTCTTATTGAGCGTATCTGCGTCATAGTCAAAGTCCTCGGGCACAGTGATCCAGTTCATGAAATGCTCGCGGAGGCCGACCAGATTCCAGCTTGCCTTATCAGTCGGATCGGCCAGATACTGCGGCACTGTCGTGCGGATCAGCTCACGGATCATATCGAGAATGTAGGCATGAAGATCCTGCCCGTCAAGCACCTGACTGCGCTGACCGTAGATGATCTCACGCTGGGTGTTCATAACATCGTCATAGTTCAGGACATTCTTACGGGTTGCGAAGTGCATGCCTTCGACCTTCTTCTGGCAGGACTCAATGACCTTCGACATCATCTTGCTCTCGATCGGCTCGTTCTCATCCACATTGAGACGCGCCATCATGTTCTCCAGTCTGTCACCTGCAAAGATACGCATCAGATCGTCCTCAACAGAGAGGAAGAAGCGGCTCTCGCCCTCGTCGCCCTGACGGCCGGAACGACCGCGGAGCTGGTTGTCGATACGGCGGGACTCATGGCGTTCGGTACCGAGAATATACAGACCGCCGGCTGCCTTGACATCCACAGCCTTTTCCTTGACCTCAGCGTTGAACTTATCGTAGAGCTCTCTGTAAACCTCGCGTGCTGCAAGCACCTCCTCATCTTCGGTATCGGCATAGCCGACAGCCTCGGTGATGATATCCTCGGGAATTTCGCGCTTGCGCATTTCAGCCTTCGCAAGGAATTCAGCGTTACCGCCGAGCATGATGTCGGTACCGCGGCCAGCCATGTTCGTTGCGATGGTGACTGCGCCGAGCTTACCTGCCTGCGCGACAATCTCTGCTTCCTTCGCATGATACTTTGCGTTCAGCACCTCGTGCTTGATGCCGCGGCGCTTGAGCATATCGGAGAGCTTTTCTGATTTGTCGATGGAAACCGTACCGACCAGCACAGGCTGTCCCTTTTCGTGGCATGCAATGATCTGTTCGATGATTGCAGCATACTTTGCCTTTTCGGTACGGAAAATGAGATCCGGGTGGTCGATGCGGATGACCGGCTTGTTTGTCGGGATCGTGATAACATCGAGCTTGTAGATCTCGCGAAATTCGTCCTCTTCCGTCATAGCAGTACCCGTCATGCCGGAGAGCTTCTTATAGAGACGGAAGTAATTCTGGAAGGTAACGGTCGCAAGGGTCTTGGACTCATGCTTGACCTTGACGCCTTCCTTTGCCTCGATTGCCTGATGCAGACCGTCATTATAGCGTCTGCCCATCATCATACGGCCGGTGTTCTCATCGACAATGATGATTTCGTCATCCTTGATGACATAGTCGGTATCGAGGTGCATGATGCCGTGCGCCTTGATCGCCTGATTGATATGATGCAGCAGCGTCATGTTTTCCATATCCATCAGATTCGAGACGCCGAAGAACTGCTCCGCCTTCATGACGCCGCGGCGGGTGATGGTCGCAGTCTTTGCCTTCTCGTCGATGATGTAGTCGGCATCTTCGTAGGCTTCGTCCTGATCTTCCTTGTCATCCGTTTCGACAACGGTGACAGGCGTCAGCGTGCGTGCAAACTTGTCTGCACGCTCATAGAGATCGGTTGACTTGTCTCCTCTGCCGGAGATGATCAGCGGCGTTCTCGCTTCGTCGATGAGGATGGAGTCCACCTCGTCCACGATGGCGAAATTCGGGGCTCTCTGCACGCGGTCTTTTTTATAGATGACCATGTTGTCGCGCAGATAGTCAAAGCCCATCTCATTGTTGGTACCGTAGGTGACATCGCAGTTATATGCTTCCCTGCGTTCGTCGTTGTTGAGATCATGAATGATACAGCCGACGGTCAGACCGAGGAAGCGGAGCACCTTGCCCATTTCGTCCGACTGCGTTTTTGCGAGGTAATCATTGACCGTGACGACATGCACGCCGTTGCCGGTCAGGCCGTTCAAATAGGAAGCGACACATGCGACCAGCGTTTTACCTTCACCGGTTCTCATTTCAGCGATGCGGCCCTGATGGAGCACGATCGCGCCGATGATCTGCACCGGGAACGGCTTTTTGCCGAGAATACGGTCAGCCGCCTCGCGGACAGTTGCCAGTGCTTCCGGCATAATATCGTCCAGTGTTTCGCCGTTTGCGAGACGCTCGCGGAATTCAGGCGTCTTTGCCTTCAGACTAGCATCGGACAAGCCCTTATATTCTTCGTCAAGTTCAAGGACCTTGCGCTTGATCGGCTCGATCTTTGCAAGCTCCTTTTCGCTGTAGGAACCAAAAATACGATCAAATAAACTCATGGAACAACCGCCTTTACAAATCTTTATGAAACACGCAGAGAGGGCATAGTGCCCCCTTCTTGACGATTCCATACATAATTAGTTTACTATATCTTTCACGTTTTGTCAATACCCTGCGTAAAAAAACAGGAAATTCTATCATTTTGTATTTTTATTATCATTATGAAGCCGCTTTTCGATAAAGTATTTCGGGCGATCCTTCGTCTCCAGATAGATCTTACCGATATACTCACCGATCACGCCGATCGCAAGAAGCTGCAAGCCGCCGATCGCCCAGATTGAGAAGACTGTGGAAGTCCAGCCGTCAACGGTGTGCCCGGTGACGTGACGGATGAACGAATAGAGCAGAATCAGCAGGCTGACGAGGAAGAGAATCACGCCGAGCGCCGTAATCATGCGGATCGGCTTGACGGAGAGTGAGGTAATGCCTTCCGTGGCAAAGCCGATCATCTTCTTCAGCGGATATTTCGATTCCCCTGCCTTGCGCTCGCCGCGCTTATAGTAAACCTTCGTGCTTTTATAGCCGATCATCGGAACAATGCCGCGCAGAAAGAGGTTGGTTTCATAATACTGCGACAGCGCGTCGAGTGCCAGTGCGCTCATAAGTCGGAAGTCTGCGTGATCATAGACCAGCTCGACGCCCATCAGCTTCATGAGCTTATAGAAGGCATGAGCCGTGCCGCGCTTGAATTTCGTATCGGTCTCGCGCTCGCTCCGCACGCCGTATACGATCTCATTGCCCTCTTCAAACTTCTCGATCATCTCGTCGATGGCATTGATGTCATCCTGAAGGTCGGCATCCATCGAAATGATCGCATCGCACTGTGTCCGCATCTGCATGAGACCTGCGTAAAGCGCGTTCTGGTGTCCCTCATTGCGGGAGAGCTTCAGTCCGTCGAACAGCTCGGGATAGATGGTGTGGTAGCGCTCAATGATCGCCCAGGTGTTGTCCTTTGAACCGTCATCGACAAACACCACGCGGCTCTCCTTTGTGATTGTCCCGTTAGCCATCAGATTTTCCATTTTTTCACGCAGGTGCTTGACTGTATCCGGGAGAACCTCCTGCTCATTGTAGCACGGGATCACAAGATAAATCGTTTTCATGTCTGTTCCTTATTCCTTTATGAGTTCCTGAAAATGTCTGCCGCGTTCTTCAAAGTTCTTATAGACATTATAGCTTGCGGCAGCGGGAGACATCAGGCAGATCTTTCCCTTTGCAGTAATCTGTTTCGCAAGAGCGACTGCTTCGGGCATCCCCTTTGCATACTGCATTCTATCGCGAAGCTCTGCGTATGCAGCGGATTCTTCATAGATGCGGCTGCCGGAATCCGACATCAGAATGATGTGCGGCACAGGCGAAGCTGCAAGATATTCGATCAGCGGCGTATAGTTGATCCCGCGGTCCATGCCTCCGATCAGCACCGTGTCCGTTTCCGGGAGTGCTGTCAGCGCCTGAATGCAGGTTTCGCAGGCAGTCGAGATTGAATCGTCATACCAGCGGATGCCGCTGTATGTTCCGACGAAGGAAAGCCTGTGCGGGAGCGGTGAAAAGGTGCGGATTCCTTCATAAATATCAGCGTCTGAGCACCCGCAGCGCTTCGCCAGCGCATAGACTACTGCACAGTTATAGCGGTTATGCTCACCTGTCAGGAGCATATCCTCGGGCAGTTTCAGGCTGCTGCCGCCGCAGCAGACCGTATCGCCGTGCAGCAGTGTCACATCGGCAGCGGGATCATCCTTGCGGAGGCGCAGCACCTCTGCTGCACAGTCTCCTGCTTCCGGCAGACCCTCCTGCCCGCAGATCAGCAGATCTCCGGGGCGCTGATTGCGGTAGATATTCTCCTTGCAGTAAGCATAATATTCAAATGTGCCGTAGTGATCAAGATGCTCCTCGTACAAATTCAGAAATACTGCGTTCTTAGGTGAAACATGATTGTATTCCAGCTGATGCACGCCGATCTCCAGAACAATCACAGTCTCCGGGGTGATCTGCTCGTAGAGATCCGCAGTCGGGATGCCGATGTTTCCGCCGAGCACAGACGGGATTTTTGCAGTCTGCAATACATGATAGAGCAGCGAGGATGTGGTTGATTTGCCCTTTGTGCCGGTGATGCCGATGCACTGATCGCGGTAAGCCGAAAGAAACAGCTCCGTCAGTGAGGTCACGCGGCAGGGAAGCTGTTCGGGCTTGCTGCCGTCCTTCAGCACAATGCCCGGGCTCTTGAACACCACATCATAATCCCGCATTGCATTCTGATAATCCGAACCGATATGGAGCGAGACCCCCTCGGGCGCATCTGAGACCGGGTTCTGATCGGCGATACCGAGCACGGCGTATCCCCCCACAGCGGAGAGCCGTTTGTAAAGAGACCTGCCCTCTCTGCCGAAGCCCAGCAGCAGCACACGTTTCCCGTCCGTCATTTCACGCAGTTTTGTCAGCAGCATATATCGTCCTCATTCCATAGCGCACACGCACCGCATGCGCGAATTTGCAGCACATGACATGCCCGCTCGCCGAGAACAGCATCCACAGCACCGCGGAAGGCATCCACCTGATCAAGCGGAACATAAGCCTGCACAGTTCCTGCGAAACCGCCGCCGTGAACACGGCATGCACCCGTTCCGTTCAGCAGATGCCGGCAAAGTGCGATCGTCACAGCGACCGCCTGCTCTCTCTGCTGCCCGGAGGCATAGATATTTTGCAGTGCAAACGCAGAGGATTCACCCGATGCGTTCACATACCGCAGATAAGTATTAAAATCTCCGTTTCGCAGCGCTTCGATCTGTTTCGGAACACGCGCGTTGTCACCGTAAAAGTGAATCGCACGCATCACGGCGCGGTCGCCGCACTGCTTTCGGATTTCGGAGAGCGCCTGCCAGAATGCCGATTCGTCTGTATTGCGCAGGACATCCTTCCCGAGCGTGTGCGCGACGGATTTCATCTCCGCGGAGACTGCACCGTATTCATCTGTCAGATCCGCGTGATCGGCACCGCTGTCGATAATACAAAGCGCATAGCCCTCCGCAGCAAGATCCAGCGGTACCTGAGTGTATTCCGGCGCAGCAGGATCGGCAAAGTCGATTGCGGTCACACCGCCGAGCGCACATGCCATCTGATCCATCAGACCGCAGGGCTTCATGAAAAATTCGTTCTCGGCATACTGCGCGATCATTGCGAGCTCTGCCTGTGAGAATGTACGATCTGCGTAGAAGTCATTGCAGATCGTGCCGATCATGACCTCGAATGCAGCGGAGGAAGACATGCCGCTCCCCTTCAGCACATCGGATGCCGTGTAGGCACAGAATCCGCCGACCGGCTTGCCGAGTGCCGAGAATCGTGCTGCCGTTCCGCGTATCAGTGCAGAGGATCGCCCTGCTTCATCTTTTTTCGGCGAAAGGGAAGCAAGATCCACCGTATCTTCCGGGTAGCCTTCTGATTTTACGCGGATCACAGCTTTGTCTGTCGGTGCTGCGACCGCGATAATATCAAGACTGATCCCGCCGCAGAGCACGCGTCCGTGCTGATGATCTGTGTGATTGCCGCCGAGCTCAGTTCTCCCGGAAACAGAGAACACGCGCACAGGCTGTTCTCCGTAGATCGAGATGAACGCCGTCAGCGCGTCTGAGATGCGCTTGCGGTACTGCCCGAGTGCATCCGCAGAAACGCCGTACATCTGCTGCATCTTTGCATCAAACGTACCGGCTGCGAGATGCTCCCTGATCTTGGCAGCACTCAGAAATCCCTTATTCAATTTGGTCCCCCCGATATATATATAATCATTACTATTATAACGGATGCAAGAAAAAATAGCAAGCAAAATTGGCGCCTTTGTTTGTTCTGCATAAAAAGCTGTGCTGCGAAACCTGATTTTCAGCAATGAAAAGCGCACATCTGCCGCGAAAACAGATGTGCGCGCTGTATCACCATTTCAGCCAGTCTTTGATATAGGCCGTGAGCTTGTCGGATGCCTTCTCGTGTGTCTTTTCGGACGGGTGCCAGTCCACAGCATACCCGTCTGCATCCTGCTGCATGTCAAAGCGCATGGTGCTGATATTCGTATCGCCGGTCTCCTGGGTGTAATTGGAGACAGCCAGGTCGATCGCATCACAGAGCGTACCGCCCATGATGCCGAGCGTGCAGAGAATCGGCGCATTCGGATTCTTCTCGCGGATCAGCTTCAGGAATTCTGTATATTTCTCTGCAAATTCCTTCTGACGCGGCGAAGAGGTCACAGTATAGGAGGCGTCGTTTGTGCCGAGATTGATCACGATAAGGTCGGGCTGAACGGAAAAATCCCACTCGTCGTCCTGGATCTTGTGACGCTCTTCGATGACGGGAGAGGCATGTCCGACCTGCGTGTAATATTTCGGAACAAGCTGCGTTTTATTCAGCGTACCGTCGCTTGTGTAGCCGGAGAGGATACCATGCCCGCTGTAACTGACAAGGCTGTAATCTGCACCGAGCTTCTTTGCAGTCTTGATCGCATAGGCTTTCTCTGCGTCTTCGTTTGCGGTCATGAACTTGTCCTTGTTGAATTCACCGTCTACGCCATAGCCGCAGGTGATGGAATCACCGATGAATTCGATCAGATGCGGCGCAGAATCAGTCGCGGAAAGACCGCTCTCGCCTTCCCCATCGTTTTTTTCGACACAGAGATCGCGGATGCCCATGGAAGACTGCGCAGATTCCGAGAGCTTCACAATCCGCACAGTTTTGTAATCTGTGGCGGAGCCTTCAATCGAGACCGTGCGCTCAGGCTCAGTGAGCTGCGTTTTCTCCTTCAGCTCGCCGTCGACATAATACGCATAGCGCGGTGCAACGGTCTCCCCCTGTGTGCAGGCAGAATCGCCGACCAGTGTAAACGAGCAGTTCTCGCCCATGAACCGAAATTCAATTCCGCTGCCGGAAAGAGAGAACCAGAGCGTCTCTGTTTCTTCGTGATATGCGGTGCGGCCGAGCTGTTTTGCGGCAGTCGGCTGATAGAACAGCGGCATTTCGCTGCTTTTGTGCAGTACTGCATCGAATTTTGCTTTCATAAGATCCTTCTTTGTGATTGTGCTGTCATCGTCAAGGTCAAGCAGATCCTGCTCTTTTGCGGACGGCACCCTTCCGTTTTCCAATACATCCTTGATCGCCTTGGTCTGATCGCTTTCCGCAAATGCAAACAGTGCCCCCGCAGCTGCCGCCAGCAGAACGATCACACCGCCGATCACCAAACCTTTTTTCATATGTCCCTCCAAGCTGAAATATTAGCGGATTACCGCCTATCAGAGACTATTATATCAAAATCTGTTGCAAAATGCAAGCGGATATGCTATAATAGATATGATTCGTCAAGACTAATACCGGAGGTGGTAGTACATGAATTCTCAACAGGCACAATATATCCTGACCATTGCGGAGGAGCGGAGTATTTCCCGCGCTGCACAAAAGCTCTTTGTGACGCAGTCATCGCTCAGCCAGAGCGTCAAGCATATTGAGCGGCAGCTCGGCGTTACGCTCTTCGACCGTTCCGTCTCTCCAATCGCGCTCACAGCAGCCGGTAAGATCTATGTGGATTATGCGAAACAGTTTCAGGCACTGGAAACGGAGCTTGAAAACGCACTTGCCGACTGTGCGGCGATCCGCAAGGGCACGCTGAAGATCGGCGCTTCTCCGTTCCGCATTCACTGTATGCTCGCGCAGAGCGTGGCGGAGTTTCACAGAGAATACGCCGGTATTGATATGACGCTGCGCGGCGGCGTCTGGAATGATCTTCAGGAAGCACTGCAAAAAAATGAGCTGGATCTTGTGATCGGCACGGGAAGCTGCGATGCAGTCCGCATTCAGTCTGAGCCTCTCTCCGATGAACGCCTTTATCTCGCAGCCGCCCCCGGTCATCCGCTGCTATCCTCATGTAAGGCTACCGTGCTCTCCGCGAATGATATCCGTCATCCGGACTGGAAGCTCATGACCGCTCAATGCATTACTTGGGAGGAGATCGCCGCGGAGCAGATCCTTGTTCCGCAGGATCCCGAATTCGGCCGCAGCCTGCTTTACGGCATCTGGGGGAATGATGCCGATAATGCGCAGATCATGCGCGTTGATTCGCTTGAGACCGCGTTTTCCTTTGTCATGGGAGGGATGGGTCTTGCACTGCTGCCGGATTCGCTGATCCGGTTCGGCAATTACCAGCAGCATCCTGTCTACTTCCCACTGCCGGAGGAAACGGCTGTGCGGAGCATCCAGCTATTCACACGCAAGAATGCCTACCACTCCCACGCATCCGCCGCATATGCAAAATGTCTGCGCAGGCTGGTAGACCTCGGCACATGGTGTCCGCATGAATGAGAAGCTGATCGCGCAGTTTGCGGAGAATGCGTTTGCATCTGGCGATTGCACCGGCAGGATCGCATCGCTGCCGCACCGCGCAAAGGAAAGGCCGCTGCGCATCGCCGCGTTCGGCGGCTCAGTGACCTACGGCTACAACAGTGAGGGCGCCGGAAAAGACATCATTCCCTATCCTGCGCTGCTCTGTGATCTTCTGCCGTATGAAACAGAGCTCCGTAATTTTGCGGCATCCGGCACAAACGCATGGTTCGGACTGTATCTTGCAGTCCGGGAGATCGCGGCATTTTCGCCTGACCTTGTTCTGCTCGAATATGCGGTCAATCAGCCGTCTGCAAAAGAATATGTTTCTGCTTACGAATCGCTGACGGCATATCTGACAGCGCTCCCTTCTGCTCCGGCACTCATTCATGTGATGTGCGTAAATGAGAGCGGGAATTCTTCTGAGAATCTGCTGACGCACGTTGCAGTGCACTACGCTCAGCCGGTGATCTGTGTGCGGAATGCCATGCAGGGAATTCCGTGGGAAGAATATGCCGGTGATGCTGTGCATCCGCATGCGCAGGGACAGAAGATGCTCGCAGAAGCAATTTTTCGCGTGATGCAGAGCCGGGACACCGATGCTGTTTCCTATGAACTTCCTGCGCCGTGTCTTGACCGCTCTGCTCGTACACTCACAATCTGCGGTCTGCTCAGCGGAGACGGCGGTCTGCGTGAACGCATCCCGTTCCTTCATCTGCTCGGCGGTGCGGATGCGGTGATCTTGCAGGCATGTGCCGATTCCTACACGCTGGAAGCAGAGGGTGACGCATTTCTGCTCCTGTTCCGTCAAAGCTGCTTTGAAGACACAGATGATGCGATACTGACCGTGGACGACGAGCCGCCCCTGCGCTTGCAGGCAAATCTGCTGACGGGCTGGGGAAATCCGTTCGTGCAGCGTGTGATCCCGAAAACAAAATCAGCGTCACACAGACTGACGCTCAGACATACCGGCGGCTCCGGCAGGTTTATCCTCTGGGGCATTGCCGCGTACAGGATCCGAAAGGAGGATTCCATATGATACCGCTTTCGCCGCGGCTGCTTTGCTGCGCATCTATGATCACGGGCGATTTTGTCTGTGATATCGGAACTGACCACGCTTTTTTGCCTGTATACCTTGTTATGAGCGGGAAATGCACGGAAGCTATTGCAACGGATATTCGTGAGGGTCCGCTGGAAACAGCGAAGAACACGCTCAGAAAGCACGGTGTTTCCGGCAGCATTCGCCTGATTCTTACGGACGGATTTCGGAAGGTGCCGGATAAAAATATCACCGATGTTGTGATTGCGGGCATGGGCGGAGAATCTATCCGCGATATCCTTGCTGACGATGCCGCGAAATGGATCCGCCGCGGAACAAATCTTGTTTTGCAGCCGATGACCAAAGCGGAGGTGCTGCGGAGCTGGCTGGCTGAAAACGGTTTCACAATCACAAAGGAGGCCGCTGTCAAGGATACACATGTGTATTCCGTGATTCAGGCACATTATACCGGAGAATCACGCATTTTAGCCGGGGCAGAGCCTTTTGTCGGAAAGCTGCGCCGCAGCGACAGGCTCACGCGTATTTATCTTGCCGGCGTGCAGGACAGACTGCACACGAAAGCACACGGTCTGGATGAAGCCGGACACACAGAAGAATCTGCGGCAGTCAGAGAGACGATCCGGCAGATCAACGAATGGATGGAGGGAGCCAAATGACCGTTCAGGATGTATTTGAGGTGATTGACAGACGCGCACCGTTTTCTTTGCAGGAGCCGTGGGACAGATCGGGACTGCTTGTCGGTGATCCGAAGCGTGAGGTCAAAAAGGCACTGCTGACGCTGGATATTACAACAACAGTTGTCAAGGAAGCGGCAGTGATCGGCGCAGACATCATTCTTTCGCATCATCCCGTGATCTGGGATCCGATCAAACGCATTTCCCCCAAACACCCGGTCTGGTATCTGGTACAGAAGAATATCGCTGCGATCTGTGCACACACCAATCTGGATATTGCAGAAGGCGGGCTTAACGATGTGTTCGGGCAGATTCTCGCCGAGAACGGCATCGTGCTGGCGCCGTTCGGACCGCTGGAGGAATTGCCCGGCGGACGCGTGCTCGGCAGAGCGGCAGACTGCACGCAGATATTTGATGCGGAGGCACTGGCAAAGAGCCTGAAAGCCGCGACACGCTGCGAGGATGTTCGCTATTATGCGGGAGACAACAAGGATGCGATCTGTCGTGTTGCGTGGTGTACGGGCAGCGGCGGTGATATGATGGAACAAGCGCTCCGTGTCGGTGCAGATGCACTCATCACGGCGGACTGCAAGCACAGCGTGTGGGCGGAGGCACATAATCTCGGCTTCACGCTCTTTGACTGCGGTCACTTTTTCACGGAGGTTCCTGCGGTGAATTGGTTCGGGCAGGTGCTTTCAGAAGATGCGCCGGAGCTGCATACTGTGATTTCCACAACCGGTACTATGCCGTTTTTCAAGGTGCTGTGAAATGACAGAAGGCATCATACGGAAGCTGCTGCCTGTTGAATACAGCGTGCTGCGTACATTTTTATATCACGCGATCTTCCTGCCGAAGGATGTGACTCCCCCGCCGTTTGAGATCATTGAGCAGCCGGAATTACAGGTTTATACCCGCAATTTCGGCGCCGGTGCGTGGGATACTGCATTCTGCGCCGAGCTGAACGGTAAGATCATCGGTGCAGCGTGGGTGCGTATTATGGATGACTACGGGCATCTCGATGACGAAACGCCGTCGCTTGCGATTTCTCTGCTGCCCGAATACCGCGGCAAGGGATTCGGCACCGGAATGCTGAACGCTCTCCTCGCGGAGCTTCGCACGCACGGCTGCAAGGCTGTATCGCTTTCTGTTCAAAAGGAAAACCCTGCTGTGCGGCTGTACCGAAGAGCAGGGTTTCAAACGATTGCGGAGCGCGGAGAGGAATTCCTCATGCGCTGTCAGCTCTGAGCAAACAGACAACAAAAAATCCCGAACCGAAGTTCGGGATTTTTTTCGCGATAAGGATATTTCCAAACCGCGATGAGAGCGGATTACGGGGCTCGAACCCGCTACCTCCACCTTGGCAAGGTGGCGCTCTACCAGATGAGCTAAATCCGCATTTGGATGCCTCCTGTCGGAATCGAACCAACGACACGGGGATTTTCAGTCCCCTGCTCTACCAACTGAGCTAAAGAGGCATGGAAACGACCTGGATGGGGCTCGAACCCACGACCTCCGCCGTGACAGGGCGGCGTTCTAAACCAACTGAACTACCAGGCCATTTTTCGTGTCGTCTTTGTTTCCGTCAGGCGACTATGTTATTATAGCCGATTCGGACGAAAAAGTCAAGAGGAAATCGAAAAAAAGTCCGAAATCGGCTATATGCACATATAAATATATAATATTAGCGCAATTATGGCTATACCTACCAAATTGCTTAATTCAAGCCATTTTCTCCGTTTTTTGCGAAGAGTGTGAGAACGGCTGTTCGCAGCGGCTGCACCTCGGGAGAACGAAGCTCCGGATCTCGCTCCAGCAGCGACTTGGCTGCTGCCTGTGTCTCAGAGACAAGCGGCATATTGCTGCAAAAGGCAGCCTGCATCAGCGGCGGCATGCCATGCTGGGCATGGCCGAAGAAATCGCCGGGACCGCGCAGCTTCAGATCCTCCTCTGCGATTGCAAAGCCGTTTGCGGTGCGGCTCATGACTTTCAGCCGTTCGCGGGCATCCTCTCTGCGGGAGTCCGTCACTAGGATACAGTAGCTCTGCACCTGTCCCCTTCCGACACGCCCGCGGAGCTGATGAAGCTGTGCAAGGCCGAAGCGGTCAGCGTTTTCTATCAGTATAATGGTTGCGTTCGGCACATCGACACCGACTTCCACGACAGTTGTGCAGACAAGCAGGTCAATCTCATGTGCTTTCATCGCTGCCATGATCGCTTCCTTGTCCTGCGGCTTCATCTTGCCGTGCAGAAGACCGACACGGTAGTTTGCAAACGCACCTGTTTTCAATGATTCCGCATAGCTTTCTGCTGCCTGCACATTTTCAAGCTGATCCGATTCTTCTATCATTGCACAGACAAGATACGCCTGCTCCCCTTTATCAAGATGCTCGCGGATGAAACTGTATGCGCGTTCCCGGTAGCCGCCGGTGACAGCGAAGGTCTGAATCGGGAGTCTGCCCTTCGGCATCTCGTCGAGCACAGTGATGTCAAGATCACCGTAAATAATAAGTGCCAGCGTGCGCGGGATCGGCGTGGCAGACATGACGAGCTTGTGAGGAAAACCGCCCTTTTCGGCAAGTGCAGCACGCTGTGCAACGCCGAAGCGATGCTGCTCGTCCGTGATGACAAGCCCGAGATCGTTGAATTCGGTATCCTTTTGAATGACAGCATGCGTGCCGACAACAACCTGCGCGGTGCCGTCGGCAATCTGTGCCTTGATCGCACGCTTCTCCTTTGCCTTTGTTGAGCCTGTGAGCAGCACGGGTGAAATCCCGATCGGAGACAGGAATTCTGTCAGCGTCTGCAAATGCTGCTGGGCGAGGATCTCCGTCGGTGCCATGAGCACTGTTTGTCTGCCGTTTTTTGCCGCAAATGCAGCCGCAGCCGCAGCCACAACAGTCTTGCCGCTTCCGACATCTCCCTGCAAAAGCCGGTTCATAGGCTTCGCACGGCAAAGATCCGAGCAAATAACCTCAATCGCATGCTGCTGTGCATGCGTCAGCGAGAACGGAATGGCGCCGAAGAAATCAGAGAGATCCGCGTTCTCCATTTTTGCCGATGCAGTCTGTGCGGTGCTGTAATGCCGCAGCATCAGTGTGCCAAGCTGAAATTGCAGCAGTTCTTCAAAAGCAAGACGGTGCTGCGCCGCTTCCAGTTCTTTTGCACTCTGCGGGCGGTGCACGGCACGCAGCGCATCGTTCAGCCCGCAAAGCTGATACGCTGCACGGAGCTTTGCCGGAAGTGTCTCGATCGGCTCCTGTTCCAATATCTGTAAAGCCCGGGCGACATTTGTGCGGATCATCACGCTCGTCAGACCTGCTGTCTGCGGGTAGATTGGCTGAAGCAGCAGCGCATTCTCTGCCTTCTGTACCTGCGGTGCCTGCATTTCGCGGCGTGTGAATCCGCCTGTCAGCTTGCCGTATACATAATATTCGTCCCCTGCCTTCATCGCCTGATAGGTATAGGGGGTATTGTAAAACACCAGTACAAAATCAGAATCGCCGTCTGTGACCACAACCCGGTAGAAGGACAGTCCCTTGCGCACGAAGGCGGGCGCAAGACGCTGAACCACGCGGCATTTTACAGCGGCATAGACACCGTTCTCTGTATCGGCGATCTTTACAGGAGCGGTAAAATCTATATAGGTGCGCGGAAAATGAAACAGCAGATCGTAGGGCGTTTCGATCCCGAGCTTCTGATAGATCTTCGCACGTTTTTCACCGACGCCGGGAAGCGTGCCGATCGGCTGATATAAATGATGCTTTTCCATGTTTTCTCCGATTCTCACAGGATTCTTTCAGGCGCGTGTGCATAATAGATCCGCTTGGGATGATGCTGCATAATCTGTGCCCAGTCCTGCTGCAATGGTATATTATCTTCATATGCTTCGAGATACTCATACGGCTCAAGATCACCGACAAAGCAGCTTCCGTCATCCAGGATGAGCGATACACTGTCTGCGCTGTGGCTGGGGGTATGAATGATCTCCCCTGCAATCCCGAGATTTGCCAGAAACGCTCTGCTGTCCGCACAGGATATGCCTTGCGCGGTCGATTCGTTCACGGGAATAAACGGCAGACCGTCCCGCCTGAATATGCGGTCTGAAAAATGGACGGCATCGCGCTGCACATCCGGCAGCAAAAGCGTGACGCCCTGCTCTGTCAGCGCCCCGATCAGTCCCATGTGATCGGGATGATAGTGCGTGGCAAGCACACAGCGGATATCGCGCACAGTGATGCCGTTTGCTTTCAATGCACGATAGAATGCCGGAAGCGATCCCGCATAATCAGTGTCGATCAGCAGACCGCTGATGAAAAAAGTGTTCGTATTTCCGTATTTCAGTTTGATCATATACTTTTCCGTTCATACTGCTCATATAGTACTATAAAAGTATAGCACAGTTCCTCCGCCTTGTCAAGGACAGCGCTCTGCGGGGAAAGCAAGTTTTTTTCGCGGAATGCTTGACATTTTAAGAAAATTGTGGTAGACTAAAAATGATAAAAGGGAGTAGCCGGCAGGCTGCGGGAACGCAGTGCTGTCTTTCGCGTCGTCATACCCGATCCCCGTGGGCGGATCCGCACGAAAATTAAACGGCAAGACTTTTATCGCAGCGGACAAGTTCTCTGCTGCGATAAAAGTCTTTTTTTCATGCTCCCAAAATGATTCAGGAAAGGATAGTTTTCATGGAAGTGCTCTATCAGAACCTGCTCAATCTCGACTGGAAAATGGTCGTGATGTGGGCGATCGGCGGACTGCTCATCTATCTCGCCGTCAAGAAGGACATGGAACCCACATTGCTGCTGCCGATGGGCTTCGGCGCAATTCTTGTGAATCTGCCGCTTTCCGGCGCAATCACGCAAGGCGGCGCAGATGCAGAAGAAGGTGCGCTCAGTATCCTTTACAACGCAGGCATCGCGAATGAGCTGTTCCCGCTGATCCTGTTTATCGGCATCGGCGCGATGATCGACTTCGGTCCCCTGCTTTCGAATCCGCTGCTGATGCTGTTCGGCGCGGCTGCACAGTTCGGCATTTTCTTCACGCTCTGTACGGCATCCATGTTCTTTGATATCAAGGACGCGGCTTCCATCGCAATCATCGGTGCGGCAGACGGCCCGACCTCTATCGTCGTCGGGCAGAAGCTGCATTCCTCCTATATCGGCGCGATTATGGTCGCGGCATATTCTTACATGGCGCTGGTACCGATCATACAGCCGCCGATTATCCGCATGCTCACCTCTAAGAAGGAGCGCATGATCCGCATGGAGTATACACAGAAGCCTGTCTCCAAGACCACGCGCATTCTGTTCCCGATCTGCATTACCATCATTGCAGGATTGATTGCACCGGCATCCGTTTCACTGGTCGGCTTCCTGATGTTCGGCAATCTGATCCGTGAGTGCGGCGTGCTCGATTCGCTTTCTGAGACTGCACAGAAGGTGCTCGCAAATCTCGTGACCATCTTCCTCGGCATCACCATCGCATGCCAGATGCAGGCTGAGAAATTCCTCCAGGTCAACACGCTGCTGATCCTCGGTCTCGGTCTGGTCGCGTTTATCTTCGACACTGCGGGCGGTGTTATTTTTGCGAAAATCCTCAACCTTTTCCTGAAAAAGAAAATCAATCCGATGATCGGTGCTGCGGGCATTTCGGCATTCCCGATGTCCGGCAGAGTTGTCCACAAGATGGCGCTCAAGGAAGACCCGACGAATTTCCTGCTCATGCAGGCAACCGGCGTCAATGTATCCGGTCAGATCGCTTCTGTGATCGCGGGCGGTCTGATTCTCAATTTCTTCCTCTGATCGGAAAGGAGCATACACATGTTTGAACCGATGAATTTTGTAGAAAACCTGCGCTATATGGGGCTCGGCATGCTCGGCATCTTTATTGTGATCGGCGTGATTGCGCTGCTCACTGTGATTCTCAATGCTGCAACAGCAGAGAAGAAGGATGAGGAACACAATGACTGATCCGGAAAAGCAGATCACGGAGCTGCCGGAAACAGAGATTCCGATGCCGCCGGCTGATCCGGAGCTCCCGGAGGAAGGATTTGTTCCCTTCGCTGCGGAAGCTGCTGCGAATAAACAGAAACGAAAAGCAAAGCTGCTTGTGTGGCTCCTGTGTATCGCCGCGCTGTTCGGTGCGTTTCTCATTTGCTGCCGCATCTTCGGATTCTATCGCCGAACAATGAAGCATCTGCGTTTTGATTACCGAGCCGGAGAAGCTGTCAAGGAATCCAAGACAGACGGTGAGGGCGATATATCAGAGAAGGTGCGCAATGCGCTCGGCAGCAGCTATATTGCCGAAGCGAATGTCTATTGCTTCAATTCACAGGCTGCACTCTCTCTTACAGTGTCACATTATCGCTATGAATGCAGCCCCGACGGGGCGTATCTGGATGTCAAAACGGGTACGGACGGCGGTCTGTTCCCCTCGTCTGACCGTTATCATGCGGACAGCACAGGGCGAGTGACCGAGATCAGCGGCTCCAAGGAGATCTCCTCTGATGACACGGAAACTGCAAATCTCGGCGACTATTTCTTCGAGACAGAATCGTACAGCAATAAAAAACTCAGCAGGCAAAACACCTATTACACCTCAGTGAACGGATCAACGTATGTCTGTGAGCTCTGGCTGATGGAAGCGCCTGCCGGCGGAAAAACGGTGTATTACACGATCTATCGGTATTATCAGGAAGACAGGCTTGCAGGCGTTCGGGTGCTGAACAGCGAGAATGATCTCATGATGGTTTATGATATTACCGATTATGCCGCGAAATAAAAGAACGCACGCACAGCAAACCGCTGCGCGTGCGTTTTGTTTTTACTGTTTCGTAAGATTGCTGTAGGTCGGTGCATAGGGGCTGCCGGTGACCTCCTGCCATGTGCACTCGAGCAGTGAGTTGGTGTTGCCGAAATAGATCAGGATGTACTGTGCATCCTTTGCGTCCACAAGCCCGTTGCTGTCAACATCGCTGAGAAGCAGCTGGCCGAGCGTCTGTGCGGGAGCAAGACCGAATGCCATATCACCTGCTGCCATCAGCGCGGTCATGGAATCAGTCGCTTCGATTTTGCCGTTACCGTTGACATCGCCGAATGCGGTTTTCTGCATTGCAGCGGTGTATTTTTTCAGCAGAGCGTAATCATCGGCGGGAAGCGCTTTCGCATCACCGCTCAGGATCATGCCGCCGACAAGTGTTTCAAGTTTATCAGAGCCGATTTTCTCATCTCCGACCGCATCCATAACCAGTGAAGCAATCAGTGCATGGCCCAGCGCATTCGGATGGACATCCTTTTGCAGTGTGCGCGCATAGACCCAGCCGTTTCCGAGAAATGCAGCGTTTACGTCTGCTGCTTTCACATTGTCTGCGGAAGATGCAGCTTCAGCGATCTTGTTGTTAAGGCGGCGGAGCTGACCGTTGATGTAATTGGAGAGCAGCTTGTACTCCGAGGAATAATCTTTTCCGTTATAGACAGGCTTTTCGATCTCAAGCGGATTGTAGATTGTCTGGAAAACGATCTGTGCATTCGGATTCATCTCTTTGAGTGTGGAGGCGATTGTCAGAATGTTTTCCTGTGCCGCGGCGATCGGTGTACGGAGCTGACCTGTCAGATTGGACATGTGCGTTTCCGCAGAGCCTTCTGTTGCAAGACGCATCAGCGTATCCATCAGCGCCTCATTTTCGAGCTGAAGCGATTTGAAATATGCCATTGCCGGCTGGAGCAGATCGTTGCCGCCGATGCTGAGACAGATGAGATCCGCAGCGGACACGTCGGACTTCACAGCATCATCGTTCAGCTTTGTAAGCAGATCAGAGGTTGTTGCGCCGGGAACTGCGTGGTTTGCAAGTGTGCACTGATATGCATCTGCGAGATAATCGTAATAGCCGAGCTCGCCCTCCTGCAAAGCATAGCCGGACGAGATGCTGTCTCCGAGAATCACGATTGAGGTATCCGCTCCGACAGTCAGTGCAGAGAGCTGCGGTGCAGCCGAAACGGCTGCGGAAACGGCAAGGATCGCTGCCGATCCCGCAGCAATCATCTTACGCTGTTTGTTTTTCAGCATAAATATTCTCCTTTTTTATATCCAGATTGCACGCACCGGAGTCCGTGCTGTTCTCTATTCTATCAGATTTTTATATATTTGTCAATACCAATCATTCACCCGAGCGTGGGAAATTCTGCCGCATTTCATCAGTCAATCACAGGACTAAGCCGCGCACTGACACTTTCAACAACCGCTTCCAGAGAGGATTCATCGAAAATGTTATCGAAGCCGCTGGATGCGAGTGCTTCCGAGAACTGATAATCGCCGGACTTACTGGAGATGGCAGAGATGTTTGTATACATGATGATCGCCTGCGAAAAATCTTCCTGCATTGCGGCATAAATCTGCATGGATGCCAATGCAGAGACGCCGTAGCTGATATAATATCCGGGCTCCTCATAGAGATGTGTGATCTGATAAAGCTGAGAGGAAAGACCTGCTTCCTCCATGATCTCATCAAAAATATCACAGACATCCTGCGGTGAGATGTTTTCAAGATCCTGCATTACGCGGTATTCAAACTCACCGACTGCAAAGCCGGAGATTACTGAATCCATGATGTTATACAGCGCCAGAGCTTCCAGATAATCCGCTTCTGAGCCGTAAATATCGTCATAAAAGGATGTGAACAGCATCTCCATGCTTTGAGACTGTACCTCTGCGAGGTCAATGCAGTTCTTTGTGAGATAAACCGGCGTCTGGTCGCGCCAGTCTGCATTAAAATGCCCGAACTCATGGACAACCGTGGTGAGATCGTAATAATCCCCTGCGAGATAGGTATACATGATTGCAGTCTTCTCGCCGGGCAGCGTCACTGTGTAGGAGCCGTCGTAGGAATCAGTCCCCTTCGCTGCACGGTAATACGGTCCGGAGAACAGCTGCTTCACCGATTCTGCAATCGAGGATGAGAGCTTCGGCGCATAGACTTGCAGCGTCGCATACGGGTCATCAAGCGCCATGCCGCCTTCTTTCAGATCATCATAGCGCGGATCGTTGATCACATAGGCTTTCAGATCTTCAAACAGCGGTTTCATGGTCTCGATCAGATTATGATACATTGCAGATGCTTCTTCGGCAGTGAAGTCCCGCATATAGTAATCATACAAATACTGCGAGGTATCGTAGGATTCAAGATTTTTCAGATAGAGCTGTGCACAGGAAAGATTGGTCTCTTCAGGATCATCCGGGTCAACATTTTCATCGTATGCGGTTGCATAATAATCATTCAGCAGCTCACCCGAAGCTGCCGCATCTTCCCGAGCGCGGGAGACCACGCGGTTCAGATTGTTGCTGATGTAGTACGGGAGCCAGTCCTGCTCCACATAGGGATCCAGCAGATCATCATAATCGGAATCCTTGCAGGCATTGCAGAATGCCCATGTCGCAATTTCATCCGCGGCGCAGTAATCTGCATAGGTCTCATCGCTCAGCTCAGAAAGCTCTGTGTTGTTCCAGTCTGCATAGAAGTCCATGTTTGCATGCGCATAGACAGAGTAAGCATTGTTGACTTCGTCAAGGATTGCGCTGATCTCCTCGCGCATCTGTGTGTCGGCGTTTGCAAGCAGCTTTGTTTCCTGGAGCTGCTCTGCCATTTTTCGGATTGGTTCCAGATCATAGCGCTGATCGCTGTGCGGAAGCGGCACCTCCTCTCTGCTGACCTCACGCTTTTGCAGGAGTTCTTCCATAGAGCAGCCGGACAGCAGCGCTGTCAGCACAACTGCGCAAATTATACTTCGGACGCGGTATCGTTTCATGTATGCCTCCTTTTCAAAAACAGCACCGCGGCAAACAAGAACGCGGTGCTGTACAAAATCATGTTTCCTTCAGGCGGACAGACAGAATCGTGATCACAGTGCAGGCTGCATGATAGATCAGCAGGACAGCGCCGGAGAGATCGGAATATGCGCCCATCAGGATAAATACAAGTGCATAGATCAGTCCGAGGATCGCGGTGACCGTTTGCAGGATCATGCCGAGCGATGCAGCCGAACGGATCCTTCTTGCGCCGACGATTGTCTGCACGAATCCGGCGAGGCGGCCTGCGCAGAGCATGGAGGGCTTTGCGGTTTGCAGCGGCCTGGTCTCCGCTGTGTATTCCGCCTCAAGCCGTGCAGGCATAACCTTCAGCAGATCCTCCGGGAAATTGAACATCCGTGCAATACTTCGCTGGGAGAGCAATGCGTCGTTGCTGCGGATCAGCAGGAAGAGATTTTCCTGTTCGAGCTTCGAGAGCCAGCGGATAATGGATTTATGCGCCTCCAGACGAATGATATACATTGCGGCGACCGTGCCGGAAACGGAAAGATACAGCGCTTCGTTTCCGCCTGCAACAAGCTCCTCTTCCTTCGCGCTGACAGGCAATCCCTCGATATTATGCTCGATCATCATTTCGCGTGTGCCGAGCAGCACACGCTTATTGCGGATCCATCCGCTCATGCCTTTGCCTTCGTCATAGGCATATTCCTCCACAGGCGGCAGGATTTTTTCTTCTGCAAGAATCGCGGTGGAGAAGAGATCCTTGAGGATACTGCCGGCATGCTGTGTCAGACTTGCAGAATATTGCAGCGCCTCCTCAATCCGGCTCTCGCCGACAACCTGAATCGACTCCAGTTTTGTCGTTCCGGGCGGGAAGAGCGTCTGTGCGTCGATCATGACACAGTTGACATCGTAGAAATCATCTACGCTCTGATAGCCGAGCAGCAAGCCGCTGTTCTTTGCATAAGCTCTTGTGCCGTGTGCCATCGGAAGCGTTGCAATCAGAGAGATTGCAGTGCAGGCACAGGCAGAGAAGCAGAGCGAAAACACGGACAAACCGTAGCAGAGAGCGCTTTCCATTGCGTTGCCTCTGAGGATTGCCATCACGATCGAGAAGACCGTGGAGAATACAAAAATCAGCGGAACGGCGGTGCGGCAGAATTTGTCGCCGATGTCCGTTGAAAAGGTGTATTTCAGGAAATCCTCCGGCTGCTCGACCGGCTGCATGGTTGCAAGGATCGGAAAATCGCCGAGCGTACCGCGTGTGAGATTCTCGGCACGTTTCTCATCCTCGACATAGTGAATCGCATATTTCGGATTTCCGTCGCACAGCACAGCAAAATTCCGCAGCGCACGCGAAACAATCATCCGTTTTGAAACTGCATTGAGAAACAGCGAGAGCAGTCCGATCGCGATATATACAGAGACGATGCCTGTGCGCACCATATTCTGGCTGGGAAGCACCATCACGGCGGATAGCATCGCGGAAAGCATCGTCATTGCTGCAAGCGAATCACTGTCTGCACGAAGGTTCATCAGCTTCATATAGCCGCGTTTCAGTACATCAGCAGAGAAAGGAATCGCTGCAATGCCGAACAGGATCTGAATTGCGAGATAGCTCAGCGGAGAATCCGCGGACGAAAGATAATGCGGTGCAGTAAATCCGGGGATCCAGTCAATATAGGTGATGCATCCGCTTAAAAACGCAAGCACCGCAAGCACTGCAGCACGCATGCCGAGCGTGTTGTGCAGATCCTCCAGTTCCTTGCGGAAGCCTTTCTGCTCCTCGGGGCTGGAGAGATCTCGGTTCAGCTGAAGCTCCTCCCGGCTGCTTTTCGCCTTTTCTGCGGCGTGCTTTTTTCGCGCACTTTTCAGTTTCTCCGGGATGCGTTCTATTTCCTCGGGCGTTTCGGCTTTCTTTCGCTTTTTCAGCTTGGAAGCAGGCATTGACTGTGTGCTTTCGACCGGCGTCTCTTTCTTATAGGGCATCGCTTCACCGGGCTTTCTGCGGCGGCGCAGCTCCTTTGCGCGGGTCGAATCGCTCATACGCCGAATCTTCGGGCTGTATTCACCGCTCTCTGTCCCCTCCTCACGCATAACGGCATGATCATATGCCTGTGAGGTCGTGCCCGACCATCGGGAACGGGAAGAAGGCTCAATCGTTGCGACCGAGTGCAGGAAGGATACCTGCGGCTTTTTTATATCCGAGGGCTTGACCGTCTGCTCCGGCTCCTGACTGCGAAGCGGCGTATCCGGTGTTTTCTTTCGGATGGGATTGCCGTAGGGATCTGTCTTCAGCGGTCTGCCGTGCTTTCCGGTTGTGGGCATTTTCTTCTTCTTCGGCTTCTGAGCCGTTTTCTTTGCGGGATCTTCAGTTCCCGCAGCAGGCTCTGCCGCTGTGTCGGCAGCATTTTTCTCCTCTGATGCAGGAGCGATGTCTGCGCGGTCTGTGTCGGTGCTTCCGATACTGTTTTTATCTTCTAACGACATGGTCGTATTCCTTTCTGATCAGCCCTTCTGCATGCGCTGGCGCACGGCTTCATACATAAGAATGCCGGCAGCAACGGATGCGTTCAGGGAATTGATCCTGCCAAACATCGGCAGGGAGAGGATCCCGTCGCACTGAGCTTTGACGGGCGCACTGAGTCCGAAGCCCTCGGAACCGATGACGATGCCGACAGCGCCGGTCAGATCGGTCTCGACTGCGGGGCTTCCGTTCATATCTGCACCGTAGAACCAGATTCCGCGCTTTTTCAGCGCGATCATTTCTGTTGCAAGATTGCTGACTCGTGCAACAGGGATCCAGCTTGCGGCGCCTGCGGAGGTTTTGAAAACAGTCTGATTGAGAGATGCGCTCCGGCGCTTCGGTAAAATGATACCGTCTGCACCGGCTGTCTCGGCAGTGCGGATAATCGCGCCGAGGTTGTGCGGATCCTCAATGCCGTCGCAGAGAATCAGAAACGGACTTGTATGCTTCTTTTCGCTGACGGCTAAAATCTCAGAGACCGTCGCATAGGTCGTGCATGCACCTTCGGCGCATACACCCTGATGATTTCCGCCGTCCGTCAGCTGATCGAGCCGGCGGCTGTCTGTCATCTTTACGACGATTCCGCGTTTTTTTGCTTCAGTACAAATCGCCCCGAGACTGCCTGTCATCGAGGTTACAAGAATATGATTGATCGGTGTATCGGCTCTGAGCGCTTCCAGAACGGCATTTCTGCCGAAAAACAGCTCAGTCTGCTGTTCCTTTTGCATGTTATCTCTTCCTCTCATGCTCTTCGTAATCTAAATACCCTAAAATATATTATATCATATTCAGCGTGAAATGACAAGAAGAAAGGAATCGTGTTTTTTTCTCGTGATTTGGTGAATTTATACAGAACCGCAGTCAGAAGGGAGAGCATAGCGCAGATCGGCAAGGATCTCGTCAGGAGAAATATGCAGCTGCGTAATCAGGAGAGGAAGCGCAGCATCCGGAAGCATGATTCCCGCTGCTTTGAGCGCTATCTGGAGCTCATTCAGAAGCGCAGAAACGAGTAAAGAGGGATTCTGACAGCACATGCCTCGTTTTCTGTTTCCGCAAATCAGACGATAATCTCCTCTTTCCTTTGAAACCAGCATATTAGAGCCGCAAATGCTGCACCGCACCCTTCCCGAGAGCCAATGCGAAGACGTTTTCTGATGTGCATTCGATTTCAGTCTGAATTGCGCAGTATCAAAAATGTCATTCGGAATAATGGACGGAACCGGGCAGCAGATAGCCAAGTGCTGCGGCAAAGTTATGCGCTTTCCGCATTTATAGCTGCATCTTTCTGTTGTGTGCAGCATCAGTTCACCGTTATACGCTTTATTCATCAAGATTCGTCGAACTGTTGTGTCGCTCCAGTGACCGCTCTTTTTGCGCGGCGGCAAAATCCGCGCAGATGTAAGCTGCACAGCAATCGCAGCTATGGTCTCCCCTTCTATATAACGCCGGAAGATACTGCGGACAACGGCTGCTTGCGGCTTATGAATGCAGATTTGGCCGTCTGTCCGCTGATAGCCGTAAGGCAAGGCAGCTGCGGTACAGATCCCCGCTTTCTGGCGCGCATAGATCGCAGCACGTACTTTGCGCGATATATCGCGTGCATACCAGTCGTCCATGACAGCGCGAATTGCAGTATAATCATTTCTATCAGCCGAATTGCCGGTATCCACACCGTCATTGACGGCAATCAGGCGCGCACCGTGTCCCGGAAACCACCGCTCCAGAAGTTCCCCTGTGCGGATGTAATCCCGGCTGAGCCGAGAAAGATCCTTCACAAGCACAGTCCCGATCCAGCCGTCCTCGATCGCCTGGAGCATCTGCTGAAAACCGTCCCGGTCCCATCTGCTGCCGGAAATACCGTCGTCGATAAATTCCGCAGATACGTGGATTCCGTGTGCTTCTGCATATTGCAATAATAACATACGCTGGCTTGAAATGCTTTCGGATTCCAAGCCGCCGTCATCCCTCGACAGCCTAAGATAAATTGCTGCATGATCTGACATAAACAGTGAATCTCCTTCTCACATTATGAATGAAAACATATCTCTTTTCAGAATCAATTTGTCTGTTCTTACGTTTTTCCGGGAACGGCTTGACAATCCGGCGAAATCGTGGTATAATAAAAGCACACTGAGATCGCGGAGTGGAGCAGCCTGGTAGCTCGTCGGGCTCATAACCCGAAGGTCGGTGGTTCAAATCCGCCCTCCGCAACCAATCGAAAACCACGCAGATACGTTATTCTGCGTGGTTTTTCTTTTTAACGAAATGACATTGCTTATATAAAATACACCTACCGTACACCTACGCTGTTTTATTCCTTTTTGCAATTGAAAACATCGTAGAAACGATGATTTTCTGCATCCAGCCTATAGAGGCGCATTTTCACTCATTATTTAATGCATTTGCCTTATAATGTCAGCATAATGAAGCGTTTCTTGCAATTCATTCTATTCAAACTATGCATTTTTTATTCCCTTTGTTTATACCTTAAAATGCTTTGCATCGACTTAGATATCATGTGAATTAATGGGGACATCCACTTTTCCACTTTTTAAACGAAAATTATTTTATATCTGCATCGCTGCTTGACAAGAGCGGGTTTACATAATATAATGAGAAGGGCGGCATTGCTGCCGCCCATATTCAGATGATATTTACTTTGTATCATCAATCGCACGAAAGTCATTGTTTATATTGATCTCCATGTTGACTGCAACTCCCATTTCCTGCGCGAGCCTTTGATACTCCAGTGCAAAGGTTCCTGCACGGTTAAGCTGCTCCTGCTCTATTACTGATTGTGTCGCTGCGAGCTGCTCTGGGCTGAGCGTGAAGGAGCTGTTTAAATTGAATGATACGGTCTGCATCAGCGCCGAAGGTGATTGTCTGATTTCAGGGGTGGAAAATTCTGTGGTGAACAGATCTGATACAGGTGCGATTTCACTCATGATGCGAGCACTCCTTTCGAAATCAAAGTAATTTGACGTTGGATAATACCTCGGATCGTCCGGGTTATGATACTCTGAATCATTGTAACTGCTTGAGCTTGGCTGAAAGAAATCGTGCGGACTCGGCACGATCGGCATTGTAAGTCGATCCTGGACAACGGGTGACGACGGCTGCTCCGTTTCCCAGAAGGAAAAGTCCGATTGTAATACTTTCTCAGTCATATCCTGCTGGAGAATGGTCTTCTGGCAGATGATATCGAAGCCTGCCTTCAGCAGAATATCGTTGACTTGCTGTCGAAATCTCCCGAGCTCTGATTGACTTTGTGTGAACTTGCTTCCATCGCGGTAGGATACCGAGTTCATCAGGAAGTGCAGGTGCCGAATTGCTGAGTCAAGGTGCAAGCTGTAGCAGCACTGGAAATCCGGATGAAGCCGAGCGATCTCAGCCCCCACCCCCATGTACTTCTCGTTTGGTGTTGTCGGATCATCCGGAGTGATGGAGACTACAAACGGGATATACTGTCTGCCGTCAGTCTTCCTTCTTGTCAGTTTAACGAGGTTCATTTCCTCATATGCCCGCTTGGGAGAGCAGGCGTGCCCTCCGATATAGAATCCGTTTTCAGTTTTTGACGGCGCCGTCATATAATCAAAGAGCCCCATGATACGGTTTTTCGGCGCATTTGTTATCGCAGACATCTTCAGGATGCTCATTCTTGTTCTCCTTTCTCATTCATATCCTCCAGCTGAGAACAGATCCGCATCAGGTACTGCACGATCATCTCGAGCTTTTTGTTTGTCTCCTGTATCAGGGCGGGATCGCAATCCGTCGTTACGATCGCGGATGAAATCTTGCCGTCGATTTCCGTGAGGATGCCCACGATGTCAGGCAGATCTTGCATGACAACCAGGCGATCATGCTGAAGACACATCGTCCGGACGAACATGCTGCGATCCATATTAGCAGCGGCGGCATATTTATCGAGCTTCTCAATCTGCTCGTCGCTCATTCTGATTTCAATTTTTCTCATATTTTCCTCCGATCTGTATGTCCGGACACCCGGGAATCTTGCCCTCTATGACAGGACTGGACCCTAGGTGTCAGGACAAATAGGTTATTTCATTTTCAAGCCCACAAAGCAATGGACATAGCTGCCGTCCACCTCTGCTTTTTTGCGGTCAAGGTCGCGCCATGTCCAGAGGATTTCCCGATAGAAGCTGTTGCGTCCGACTGCGTCGATGCTGTTTGTTGCGCAAAACCGCTGATAATCAGTATACAGCGTTGAAGTCGGCACAACGGATCCTTCTGACAGCTCGCAGCAGTCATTCAGAAATTCTGCGGTAGAATTCAGAGCGATCCGCTGCGTTACCAGATATTTTTCTGCGTCGGCGGCCATCCGAAAATTGAATCTGTCCTCGATCAAGTCATGAAGGGCATCAAGCGCCATGCTTCCGATGCTGTCTCGCTCGTCGAGCAGCTTTGTTTTCAGAGCTCGGTCGAGCTTATCTTTCTGCAAGGTTGAGCGGAAAATGATAACGACCAGCCGATCAAGCAGAGCTTCGTCGACATGCGAGAATTCCAGCGGTGCGTTTGACGCAACTAGGAGTTTCACCGTCGGCGTGAACTCCTGCTCGTTGTGGTAAAGGAGCCGTCCGGTGATGCGCTCACATGATGTTATTGACTTGAAAGCGGCTTCGTTGCGCAGCACAGCCCTGTTTGCCTCGCGTGAGATGTTGACCAGTTTGCCGATGAAACTGCAGCGTGAGTGCTCATCGCCGATCTTCTCGAAGGGAACGCTGCTCACTGCATACGGGCCCACGAGTTCAGAAATCACATCGAGAAGCGTGGATTTTCCCGTGTTCCCTTCTCCGTAGAAGCAGATTGCTTTTTTTGCACTCGTCAGGTTGGAGAGCGCGAAACCCATCGAACGCAGCAGGCAGGTGCGATTCTGCTTGCCGACGCTTGTCAAGATAAATCGCTCAAAAGCTTCAGCAGGTTTTCGGCTGCCTGGCGGAATGTAATTGAAGGCGCAGCAGTTTGTGAACACTTGCCCTTCACGCTTTGATGGTCTGCCATCAGAAGCGTCAAAGACATAGTTTGATGTGTTGACAAGAAATTCTATCGTCGGACGCGACTTCTCGAGATGAAGCTGCAGCCGCGGTAACCGGCTCATGCGCTTCAGTGCTTCCAAGATAACAGCCTGCGGAGTCGTGATCATCTCACGCTCACCCAGGGAGCTAATTATCACGCGTTCAGCGTCCTCCTGACTTAGGCGCTGATAATGCGTCTCGGTTCGTAAAAACGGCGCACCTGCGTCGAAATACAGTTTGTTTTGCTTGAGAATCCGATTGATAATATCCTCGGGCTCAAGGCGAATAAGTGTTCTTTTCATACGAACTCCTTTCCGCAGCGGGTTGCCCCGCTGCTTGTGTCAATCATTATGTAAAAGTGCTGAGACCGTCTGTATCATGCTCTCGGCGACGCGGTACTGATCCGCGGCATTGACGTGGAGATAGACAGCTTCGGTGATGCTGGAAGATAGGGAATGCCCCAGACATTTCTTGACCAGCGACAAGTCTGCACCGTTCGGCGATGAGCTGGCGGAACGCACTGCAAGGGAGCAGTAGTAGTGACGACAATCATGAATCCGCACGCGACGATTCACCCCCGCTTTTTCAAGCATCTGCTTAAAAAACTTGCGAAATGTTGTCGCATCGACGTAGTTGCCGACCTCGTTGGAAATGAGGAACGGGTTTGACTCGTACAACTCAAAACTCACCGCAGCTGCCTGCTGCTGTTCGGACAGATTTCTTCTGAGCACCTCACAGACCTCGGGCAGCAGCGGCACAAGCCGCCGCGACCCCTCAGTCTTCAGTTCGCCGAGTCTCACTACAGTTTTAGACTGCCCAGCCGATGCATCTACTTGCTGCTCCCGTTTCAGCGCGTATTCGACGCGCAGATAATCACGTCCGTCGAGACGCACTACACTATCGGCGCGCAACGCAAGCAGTTCCGACAAACGCAGTCCGCAAAAGAGCAGGATCGCGATACCGCATTCCCACCTTTCTCCGCGGCTTGCTGTCAATATCTGTCGCACCTCTTCGTCCGACAGCAGCTGGATTTCAGCTCTCTTCGCCTTCGGCAATGCGACATAATCAGCGAGGTTCAGACGAATGAGTCTGTTCCCGACCGCTTGCCGCAATGCCTTGTGCAGGATCAAGAAGATATTTCGCACGGTCTTTGTACTCAGTCCTCCCTGACCATCCAGCCGACCCTTGCGCAGCAGATCATTGATAAACCGCTGCAGATCGTCTGTCGTCAGGTCGCAGAGTTTGATGTCGGCGATCCGATGTTCAGCCACGTGACGGTTTATGACCGCTGCATAGCTGGCTCGGGTGCTCGACCGAATATCAGGGAGGTATTCTTGGAGCCAGACCCTCATCCACCGCAGCAAACACATATCTGAACCAATCGTCTCACCGTTTTGTGCTCGGAAGCGCATTTCGGTGAGCCACGCGATGCAGTCGCGCTTGCGCCGCCCATATTTTGAGAGTCGCCTGCGTTTCCCGTTCGGACAGGTGACCCAGAATCTAGCCTCCCACAGCCCGTTCGAGCGCTGCATGACAGTGCCCGTGCCGTTAGCCGCCTTCGATGTCGACAAGCTGTTCGCCTCCCCTCACCTGAGCGCCTATCCATTCTTGCAGGGCTGTTGTCGGGATTATGAGTCGGCGGCCGATCCGCAGATGCGGAAGTGACCCTTCGCGCACCAGACGGTAGACCTTCGATTCACAAATTCCCAGCAAACGCGCGGTTTCTGCGACCGATAAGCATTTTTGTGATTCAATTTTCAAGATGCCGTCTCCTTTCGGAATAATTCTCCGGATCCGGGGTGCTTTCATTCTACCATATATCAGCTGCTCTTTGGGCTGAAAAATTTAGCAGTTTTTTGGAGGTTGCCGCGTAGTTTTCCATTGCGGTATTTATCATTAAAGAACCGCTGCAGGATAATAGTATTCAGATCACATAATCGGATATTGCCGATGGTCGGCGCGATATGCTTATCTGCATAGGTTTCGTAATTAACCAATGTAGATGAACGAACATCATTGCGGCAGTAAATATCAAGCCATGTGATCAGCCACTGATATAATGTTGTTGTGCAAGGTTCGATGTAAGTATTAGTACGGAGCTCATTCAATAGTGTGTTGACTTTCTCTGTCACCTCTCGTTTGGTTTTTCCGTAGAAATATTTCTTTTTTTGCTTTCCGTTCGCATTATATAGAGTAACGACTCCGCGCCATCTCCCCTGCTTATCTTTATAAATCGAGCCCTCCTGATTTCCGCGTTTTGACATTTTATCACCTCCGTTGCCCTGCCGATTCGTCACCGGCAGGGCACTACTATTTTATTATAATTCCGCTGTCATCAGCTCGGCGCCGTAACTTGACGGATCGCAGAGGAATTCCTCAATCTCGTCATAGGAATATCCCAGATCACGAAGCTGTCGGATGGTATCGGGATCAACGCCGTAATACCCGCACAGTTCAGAGAGCATCAGGTAATCCTCATCGTTTGGTTCAGGCGTCTCATCGAAGCCCGCGAGATAGCCGCCATACCAATGATAGAGCATCATGTAATCGTCTTCGTGCACCGTGTACCGCTCCCGCGTGATCCTCCCATCATGTCCGATGCGGAGCAGCTCACCCTCGTCAAGCGGAATGAGTTCGCCCCGCGGCATCCGAACATGAAGATGCTTCAGTGCCTCGTTCAGGATTTCCTTGGTCGAGGCGTAAATATAAAGTCCGAGCGACGGATAATAGACTAGACAAAGTGGGCTCTCGCCCTTGACGATGTATAGGTTGTCTCGCTCATCGAGCACGGTGAAAGTGAAATAGCCGCGGACCTGCTCAGCTGCAAAGCGCAGGGAGTCAAAGTTCAGTTCCTGCTGCGACTCGATCAGCTGTACGGCGATGTAGCTGTCGGTCTCGATATCCGTGTCAGGCAGGGCATGACGGAGACGCAGCTCGGTGTCATTGTAAAGAACACCATTGTGAGCGAGCGCAAACTCTGTCCCAGCATTCCCGCGAAACGGATGATTGTTGCAATTCCGCTTCTGCGTTCCCTGCGTAGTATAGCGTGTGTGCCCCATGACCGCAATGGTTCCGTCAGGGATGCGGAAACGCAGACGATGCGCCGGCTTCGGTCGCTTAAAGATTCTCAGGGTACTATTACAATTATAAGCGATGCCTGCTGCGTGATGTCCCCGCACTTCAGAGGCGTTCGCAAGTGCCTGCACCAGTTTTTGCAGCGTCCGAATCGGGACACGCTTGCCGCAATCAAGATATCCGAATAATGCACACATCTTAATCTCTCCTTTCCCGGAAGCTATCGTCGTCACGATCAGCAAGTTTCAGGATCACACGGATGATCACGCTGATCACGGTCAGCACAGTCCACAGTCCGGCATGTCCGGATTGCGGAGTAAGCACGGGGTCCTTGGGCAGAATATTGTGCTTCATCAGGTTTCCTCCTCAGTGTTTGTT
>JAEEGL012459440.1_pt1 | contig 42374 bp, 38 predicted proteins | sample 9134231 | NCBI WGS metagenome assembly JAEEGL01 (sample SAMN16246548, study PRJNA631951) | gut metagenome | biome: gut microbiome; feature: rumen; material: fiber-attached | host: Bos | place: Iran: Karaj | collected 2018-10 | reverse complement strand
TTCCGTTAAATCCGATTTTTCCGGCCGTCGCCCCCAACTCAACCAAAGGAGTATGGCCTATTAAATCCGTAATTTTCCTGTATATTCTGCTCATTTTCTGTAATGGCTCCTTAAACATATCTTACCTATTTGTTTACTAGGTATTTAAACACCATATTTGAATACAGTCAAGCATGATTTCACGCATTTTTAAATTACGGTCTAACGAAATCAAATAAGAATTTCTGTATTTTTCTCTTGTTAAGATGTCGATAAAGAATTATCATATACACGTTTCTTATATTTCCTATCTGTAAAGTATGTTTTATAATACGCTAACGGAACCCCGTGGCATCGACAAAAAAACACGCCGTTCCGTCAAAGACAGATACTGATAAACGGAAATATTCTGCAGGAAACAAAAGAACACTTATATAAATAAAACACATAACTTAACAAATGGAGAAACAGATATGCTTGGTAAAATTGCCAAACCGCTTTTTTTATGTGCATGCATGGCACTTACTCTAACCGCACCAATCACAGCTTTAGCTGAGCAGGAAAGCCAGGAACAGCTAGGTCATTCCGTAAAGGAACAGATACCTTTTGCTCTCGGATACCTGACAACTACCAGTCATCTGTTGGCATTTATTGCCAAGGAAGAAGGGTATTTTTCCGAAGAGGGGCTGGATGTTGAACTGATTCCTTTTGCAAGCGCAGGTGAACTTGCTACCGGCCTTGAAGTCGGTAAGTTAAATGTTGCCCTCATAGGCTCCGTTCCGTCCATCACCTTCCAAAGCAATGGTCATGATTTGACCATTTTTGGCGGAGCAATGACAAATGGCCACGGCTACGTCATTAAGCCCGAATTTGTACCGGCTGATCGTGAACCTACCATAGAGGATCTCAAAGGAAGAAACGTAGCTTCGGTAAAGAACAGTATTCAGGATCTTGAGCTCCTAATTCTTCTTAAAAAGCACAATCTTGAAATCGGTGAAGGGCCTGATAAGGTAAACATCGTTTACTTCAACAGTCAGAAGGATGCATTTGCCTCAATGCAGGGCAAGGAAATAGACGCAGTTTCATTCTTTCCTCCATTCTCATCCATTGCACAGGCCAATGGTTACAGGGTAATTTTCCACTGCAAGGACGTAGATGACTTTCACAATCAGCCATGCTGCAGACAGGTTGCCGAATCCTCAGCCATTGATGAAAGAAAGGATGATTACATTCACTTCGAAAGGGCTTTTATCAAGGCATACATTTTCTATAAGACGAATCATGAAAAGACAATTCAGGATGTGAAGAAATACGTGAATCTGGCACCGGAGACACTGGATTTTGAAATCTATGGCGGCTTCACAAGCAATCATCCGGATCCGGACAAGCAGGCTACAACGAAGCTCAAGAAGCAGGTTGTGGATGCCGGATATGCCAACGACTACGACATAGAAAAGCTCTACAACACATCTATATACGAGCAGGCTCTAGCCTCACTCATTAAGGAAAATCCTGATGATCCTATTCTTAAGGATCTGCAGGAACACTTTAATAAATTCCAGTAAGAGTCAGGCATCCCCTGCTCGAAATGAGGGCACGGACATCCCGAGATTTATTCATGACATCCGTGCCCCCGGAGAACAAAAGATGACAAACAACAATAAGAAAATAGAGATAAAAAACATCAGCCTGACATATGAAGGATCCGGAACAGTGTTTCAGGCACTTAAAGACGTATCACTTACCATAAACGACGGTGAATTCGTGAGCATTATAGGTTCTTCCGGCTGTGGAAAAAGTACACTGCTCAGCATTCTTGAAGGATTACGTACCCCTTCCGCAGGAGAAGTACTGATTGATGGTAAAAAGATCGAAGGCACCGGCAGGGATCGCGGAGTGGTCTTTCAGCAGTATGCCCTGTTTCCGTGGATGACTGCCGAAAAAAACATATCATTCGGCATAAAGCAGGTAAAACCAGAATTATCAAAAAAAGAAAGACTTGAACTTTCAAATCAGTTTCTGTCCAAAGTCGGTCTGGCAGGAGCAAGGGACAAATATCCGAGAGACCTTTCCGGAGGCATGCAGCAGCGAGTGGCAATTGCCCGAGCACTCGCCATGGATACGGACATCCTTCTAATGGATGAACCTTTCGGAGCGGTTGACGCCAAAACCAGGGTAATTCTGCAGGAACTGCTGCTGCATCTGTGGGAAGGTGACGGCAACAGCCGCAAAAAAACCGTGGTATTCGTGACCCACGACATTGATGAGGCGATTCTTCTGTCTGACCGCATCATCATGATGAGGGCAAATCCGGGACGTGTCTATCAGGAAATTCCTGTCAATCTGGAACGTCCGCGTTCACGCTCTGAGCTTGTAAAAAGTCGCGAATACGCTGCCGTAAGAAATGAAATAATGTCCCTCTTCTTCGGAGACATAAAGGATCAGATTGATCAGGAGGCTGTTATCTGATGACCATAAAAGAACGTTTTTTAAGATATGCACATCTTCTGTTTATAATTTTCGTGCTGACGGAACTCTTTCTGCCTGACGGGACCAGAAGGGCTCCGCTGATAAATTATGCCATTGGTTTTGCATCAGTCATCGAAATCATGCTTTTGACCGTATCCGCCCTGTCCGGATGCAGAAAAAAAATTGTAATGTTTACCGACCTGGGAATAGTTATATTCACTGTTCTCCTCGTTTGGGAACTGATGACAACAAAGTTCAATCTGGTAAAACCAATACTGTTCCCGCCACTCGGCGTGCTGGTACATCAGTTTATAGAGGACATTCCGGAAATTGCCAACAACATAGTTTCATCGCTCGGCATCATTATTCAGGGATATGTGCTCGGACTTATAGGCATACCTGTCGGTCTTTTTCTGGCAACGGATAAAAGAATTTCATCCATTTCAGGTCATATTGCCGGTTTTCTTGGTGCCATTCCGCCAATTGTGTACATACCTTACGGCATTGCACTGCTCCCAACCTTCAGATCCGTTTCCGTACTGGTTATTTTCCTTGCGACGTTCTGGCCTGTTCTCATGGGAACAATAAGCGGAGTAAACCATGTGGACAGGAGACTTCTGGACTCGGCAAAAGTACTTAACCTCAGCAGAACAAGCACCATTTTCCACGTCGTGCTTCCTGCATCGCTGACTCAGATCTTTGTAGGAGCAAATCTTGGTCTGTGCATATCGTTTATTCTTCTGACCTCAGCTGAAATGATTGGAGCGAGGGCTGGACTGGGTTTCTATGTAAAGAATTACTCCGATCTTGGAGATTACACCAGAACAATAGTCGGCATTATAATAATCGGCGTTGTGGTTGTTGCATCTACCTGGGCCGTGAGTCTGATTCAGAAAAGACTGTTAAGATGGCAGTCATAGCATCTCACACCTCTCTTTGAAAGACGTTTTCATCAGAAAAAATGGAGCCGTCACGGGTGTATAAAACCGGTGACGGCTCCTTCTTTAGAAAATTGCGGTACATTCAGACGAATACCGCTGCCGGCATCCCAAAAACTTCAAAATTCCAGATAAAAAAATACTGTTTGGCAGATTAAAGTGTTTCGTTAAGCGCGATTATCCTGTTTCAGAGTATTCAGAAACAGCGAAAAAACCCCGCTAGAATAAATATAATAACCGCAGAGTTCAAGTGATTCCTCAACGAATCTTTTGTAGATGTAGTATTCACTCCTTTCAGCCCCGGTAAAAGCCCAAAGCTGATTCATTCCCATAACACGGGAGAGTATCAGAACCATTAACATTCCGTAGAAAATGGCACCGAATCCGTCTGAGAAAATTATTTCCTTCATGGAATTAAGGGTTCTTCTCAATCCTGCCAGCCTCAGAGTCTTGTGAAAGGCAAAGATCACAATGCAGACAACGATAATCTTCCACAGGTGAACCGCAATGCTGTCAAAAAAGAAATCCAGTTCCCTTACCAGCATGCACAGAGTGAAGCAGCCGGCAAGAACAGCCACCTCCTTCAGCTTAGTGTTTTTTCTGGCGATAAGAAAAAACAGTGCGGCATCAACCGCAAGCAGAAACTCCTGAAGAATTTCAGTAAGCGAATATTCCACAGAGTCAATTGCTCCTACCAGCCTGTAGTTGAGCCAGAAGGTAGACAGGCATACAAGCACGCCAAGCCCCGTAAGGATAAATCTGCCGAAAGTATACAGCAGAACATGAGCGGATTCGGTATACGATGAATCCTGCATACTGTGTGAGTTCACACTGTTATTCACTGCAATGGTCATTTTCAGAAATAATTATAATTAGATATAAATATTATGATAAAACTAAAGTCGTATATATCATACAAAAGTGACATACACTACATAAATCACAATTTTGCAAGATTATATCACGATTAAATAATCTATGTAATTAAAATGTTATCATAAAGTTTACTAATCAGTATGAATAACGGAACCTTGTCCACACCCGAATTTATTGTTTTCTGATTCTCAACCGAACCTTTTTAGATAATGAATACGTGGAAGTGAGGTCATTGACCAATAACCATTTCAAATCAGGTTCCTCAGACATACGGTATGCGGTTACGCAAAATCTGCACCGAATATGAACACCGTACCGTTTCCATGCATGTCTTCCTCAACTTGCACTTGTTTTGCTGCGCATGGTATTTGCAGGGCAGTTACAGGGCTTTAGCCGCCACAAGTGACATTTACGAGCCACACTGACACAAAAAAAAACGCACGAAGCTGAATTCGTGCGAAAAATAAAGAAAAACAGAAAAGAGTGATAATTAATTTTTTAATGTTTACATAACTTTTCCCTTACGGTTTTCAATCTGTCCAAAGCCTCCAGCAGTGTCTCGTCCTTTTTTGCAAAATGAAGGCGTATGTAATTCTTTACGGAACCGTTCTTAAAGAAGCTGGACCCCGGAACCGCACCAACCCCAACCACGGCCGCCAAATCCTCACAGAATTTAAGGTCATCGTCATATCCAAACTCAGAGATATCCACAAGAACATAATATGCTCCCTGAGGCACGGTATGCCGCAGACCAATCCGGTCAAGCCCGTTTACGAAAAGCTCCCTCTTTCGAAGGTATTCGTCCTGAAGGCTTCTGTAATATTCATCTCCGAAACTTAGGGCAGTTACGGCAGCTTCCTGCAGCGGAGCTGCTGCTCCAACCGTCAGAAAGTCATGAACCTTACGTGCATAATCTATAATACGCTTGGGAGCGATTATGTACCCTAGTCGCCACCCCGTTACGGAATATGTTTTTGAGAGAGAGCCACAGGATATGGTTCTATCCCACATACCAGGCAGCGAAGACATGTAGGTATGCACGTTAGGCGGGAACACTATGTGTTCATACACCTCATCAGTAATGACAAAAACATCGTACTTTACCGCCAAATCAGCGATGTACTGAAGCTCATCTTTTGTAAACACCTTACCGCACGGATTAGACGGATTACAAAGTATCAGAGCCTTCGGTTTGAGTGCAAAAGCTTTCTCAAGTTCCTCCCTGTCAAATCCGAACTCAGGAGGGTTCAGATTTACAAAAACAGGTTCAGCACCCGAAAGAACGGCGTCGGCAGCATAATTCTCGTAAAAAGGAGAAAAAACGATTACCCTGTCTCCGGGATTGGTTACCGTGAGCATCGCAGCCATCATGGCTTCAGTACTGCCTGAGGTAACCACGATTTCTCCTTCCGGATCTATGTTGCGTCCAATCAGTTTAGATTGTTTTGCAGCCAGAGCTTCCCTGAAATTTCTGGCGCCCCAGGTTATGGAATACTGGTGATACCCCTCGTATGCCACCTGTGAAAGTCTGTCCATAAGCTCCTTCGGAGGATCAAAATCCGGGAACCCCTGTGACAGGTTAACAGCACCGTATTTCTGACAAATTCTTGTCATTCTTCGAATAACGGAATCCGTAAAGGTTCCGCATCTTGCGGAAAGCTCAGCCATTTGTCACATCTCCTAAATATTGTAGGTCAGGTTACGTTCGTCGATAATACGCTTAGATTTGTGTTCTGAGCGGGTGTTCAGACCTCCGTCTGGATGAACAACCACTGCATAAGGCTTAACACCGACTCTGGCCTTGATTGCGGTTGAAACTCTTGCAGCCAGTTCTTCATCAGTCTCATTATTGTCAGCGTTCTTTTCAACTTCAACGTTGTACTTGCAGGTTAAATCCTTCTCATAAATTCTGACGAGGTACTCACCGGTAATGCCCTTGATTCCGCGAATTACCGCTTCAATGTCACTAGGGAATACGTTAACCGCAGATACGATGAACATGTCGTCCTTACGGCCGAGGATGTGAATTCTGCCGTGTGTTCTGCCGCAAGAGCAAGGAGTCTGGTCAATTCGGCCGATATCACCGGTTCTGAATCTTATCATCGGTCTGGCCTTCTTGCGCAATGTGGTGTAAACGAGTTCACCCACCTCGCCGTTAGGAATTACCTCACCGGTATGGATATCCACTGTTTCCACATAAATCTGGTCTTCTGCAATATGCAGACCGTCCTTGGCATCACACATTGCCGCACACGCACCGTAAATATCTGAAAGGCCATAGAAATCGTAAACTTTAGCGCCCCACAAATCTTCAATTGCCTTTCTGGTAGTATCAATTGAACCGCCCATTTCACCGGCAACGATAATGGTTCTGATTGAAAGATCCTTCTTCGGATCTATGCCGTTCTTTTTGGCGGTTTCGCCAAGGTACCAGGCATATGAAGGGCTGGTCCATATAATGGTCGGCTGATAAGTCTTAAGTACAAAGAGAAGTCTTTCGCTCGGAAGGGTACCGCCCCAGATACATAACGCTCCGAGATTCTGGGCTCCGATAACGTCAGGACCACCAACGTAGAGGGAGAAGTTAAGTGCATGAATGTAACGATCCTTTGGTCTCATTCCCACCTGCCAGAACCAGCGGCTTTCAGTATCCTGAAATTCATCAAAATCCTCCTGAGTAAAAGGACTTATGGTCGGAACACCTGTAGAACCTGATGAAGATGAAATAAAGACCACTTCTTCCTCAGGTACGCAGCAGAGTTCACCAAGAAATGAGCCTACCCCCTGAGTTTCACGTTCGGTCTGCTTATTAATGAACGGAAACTTTGCCAAATCAGAAAGCTCATGAATATCATCTGGACTTACGCCTGCCGCATCGAAAGAACGTTTATAATACGGAGAATTTTCATAGGAAAACTTAACTATTTCCTTTAAACGTTCCAACTGAAGCTTTTCAAGTTCAGGACGAGGCATGGTTTCAATCTTCTCGTTCCAGTACTTTCTTTCTTCCTGTACTTTTGCCATAAATCAACTCCTCTCTAACTGTTTAGTATATCTGTTTATATGCAGCCATTTTTCATCTCTGGCTTTCTCAATCTTCTTAATAACTTCATCACTAAGATGAACAAATCTTTTCTGTCTTCTGACGTAATGATTCACATCAGTAAACGTCCCGGGGTGTTTCCCGTAATGGAACTCCCCATCATAAAATTCAGCCTGTATCCACAGTCCTGTGCTGACTGCTTCCCTGGCCACTTCCACCATATCTTCAGTCTTCAGTCCCCATCCCAGAGGACAAGGAGAAAGAATGTGAATAAATCTGGTTCCACGGTATGATGAGGCTTTCTGCAACTTTCTCATAAAGTCCGGCAAATCACCGACCGTTGCGGTTGCGGCATATGAAATACCATGTGCCGCCACAATCTCAAAAAGGTTCTTCTTGTCACTTAGGCTTCCTATCGCACCGTCCACAGCAGGAGATGTTGTGGTTGCGGCACCGAAAGGCGTCAGTGAACTTTTCTGAATTCCCGTATTCATGTAGGCTTCATTGTCATAACATATGTAAAGCATGTTATCGTTACGGTGAATCGCTCCTGAAAGAGCCTGTATACCGATATCGGCAGTTCCGCCGTCACCGGCGAACCCTACCACCGTAACATCATCAATTCCCTGAGCCTTATATCCGGCCACAATTCCAGTCATCATTGACGCGGTACCGGCAAAGGTTGAAATAATGGAATTGCAGCCAAATGACAGCTGAGGGAAATTGAAGCCTACTGCAGACATGCATCCTGCCGGAATCACCGCCACACTCTTTTTACCGAGAACCTTAAGGGCTATTCTTACGGCAAGACTTCCGCCGCAACCGGGACATGCCTTATGACCATAGAAAAGCTCATCATCCGGCAGGGTTCTGACATTAATCTGTTTTGATCTCTCAGTCATCGTATTCATCCCTGTTTATTCCCAAAAAATTAACCCTGCGCCCATCACTTTTCAAAGACCTAAATATTTCCCTAATCTGTTCCCTGGAAATGTCTGCTCCACCAAGTCCACCGATGAAATTGGAAGTTCTTACGGACAGGTCTGCGGCCTGCAACGCCGAATTGACGTTGGTAAACACAGTTCCCTCATATCCGAAAGAAATATCCTTCTCGAGAACTCCGGCAGCTTTCACACCTCGAAGAGCCTTGGCCACCTCCGCATCAGGAAAAGGTCTCATGTACCTTATTTTCAGAAGGCCGGCCGCAACTCCCTCTTTGCGAAGTTCATCAACCACACTGCGGACCAGACCAGACACGGAACCGATAGTAACGATTACGTATTCGGCATCATCACATCTGTAGTTCTCCACAAGACCGGAATATTGTCTGCCGAAAACTTCGGCAAAACTCTTTTCTGCCTCGACAATCACCTTTTTGGCCCTGTTCATGGCCTGATGCTCTCTGAACTTAAATCTGAAGTTCTGTTCCGGGCCCACTGAAAAGGCCATGCTTTTCGGATTATCAAAATCAAATCTGTTATCTGTCACGTATGGAGGCAAAAATCTGTCAGCAAGCTTCTGTTCGGGAATATCCACAACCTCATACGTATGAGTCAGAACAAATCCGTCCATGTTTATCATAAAAGGGGTCAGGACGCGGGAATCTTCAGCCACCCGATAAGCCACAAGCGACATGTCCAGAGCCTCCTGGGCATTCTCAACATACAGTTGAATCCACCCCTGATCCAAAAGTCCCATTGAATCCCGCTGATCACCGTATATGTTCCACGGCAGCGCTGTTGAACGATTGGCATTCATCATCACCACAGGAAATCTTCCTCCTGCCGCATAATGAAGACATTCAGCCATGTAGAGCAGCCCCTGTGACGAAGTGGCCGTAAAAGTTCTTGCCCCTGTGGCAGAAGCTCCTATTGCACATGAAAGTGCTGAATGCTCAGATTCCACATGCACAAATTCTGCTGTAAGATCTCCGGCCGCACACATGGATGACAGATGTTCCACAACAGTAGTCTGAGGAGTTATCGGATAAGCACTTATTACATGCGGCCGTGCCAACCTGATCCCATGTGCAAGTGCCTCATTTCCCGATATAAACGTTCTCATTTACCGTGTTTCTCCATTATTATGGCGCCCTTGCGGCAGAGTTTCGCACATATGCCGCACCCCTTACAGAAATCATAATCAATACCAATCTTCCCGCTTTCTCCATCCCTGTACACACACCCTTCGGGACAGTACAGGTAGCAGTTCAGACATCCGTTGCATCTGTTTCGATCACATACCGGAGTTTCAGTTCTCCACGAGGCATTGGTAACCGTCAGAAAGCCTGCTTCATACGCCGTAATCTCGGGAATCTCCCCGACAGTTAATTTTTTTCCCGCCCTTACGAAGGGAGCAGTCCTGGCTTTTGCATCATTTTTCCCTGACATAGGACTTCCCCCTGATAAAGGCTTCCTGAATTATCCTGATATTCCCCTCTTGAAGTTTGGGGTTTAATCCCTCTCTGACTGCGGTAACCAATGAGTCCAGAGATATTTCCCCGCTAAACCCGGCCCAAAACCCCAGAATACCGGTATTCGCAATCGGACGGCCGAGAATTTCAGAAGCAAGTCCGGAAGCATCAAAGGTAATGACTCTTTCATCCGTGATTTCAACCGGACCATCGGTATTGATTATCGCCACGCCGTGCTCCCTCAACTCACTCAGGGGATTCTCCCCAAGCAGGGAGTCATCCAGATACAGAAGATAATCAGCCTTTTTAATTTCGCTGCGATCACCCACACGTTCCGAATCTATTCTGTTAAAGGCTCTCACCGGAGCCCCTCTTCTTTCAGGGCCGAATGAAGGAAATGCCAGGGCATGGTACTCGGGACTTTCATTTATATAGGCGGTACCTAACAGTATTGAAGCGGTAAATGCTCCCTGACCTCCCCGTCCATGCCATAAAATCTCTTTCATTTCCGTTTTGCCTATTATTTCCTATCGGTTTTGTATGTTTTATTCACAAAGACAATTCTAAGTACTCCGATAGGTATTGTCAATATTCAATTAAAGAAATACTTAAAATTAGGATTAAAAAAGAATAAAAAACGATAAAAACAAACATTTGTGTTTTGTTTGTTGTTTATAAAAGATTTTTACTACAGAATAACAACAGCAGTACACGTTTTTAATCTGAATTTACCTTCCAGAACCTGTAATCTCCCGTTTATCCGTATCATTCCGGGAACCTGCCACTCAAACTATCAACAATTATTACTAAAATTTTGTCAAAAGCCTCCCGCAACTGCTTTATAATTACTTTACGTTTTACTGACATGAATTCACCGGAGATACGGACATAACTCCATGAAGAAACCTTTGAACATAAAATCAGCTCTAATTCTGACCTTTATTACCGTCTGTACCCTTACTGCTTCAGCGTGTACCTCAACACTGACTCCCCTTGAACAGCAACAGCGTGAGCACTGTCTTTCAGAAAAAAAGGAGTACTCCGTAAGTGGCAAGCTGGGAATTTTCGATGAAAAAATCAAAACAACAACTCTTTTAAACATTGATGTCAACAGACCTGATTACACAATTTATATATCAGGAACCACCGGAACCACCCTGCTGAAAATCCGCAAAACATCATCTGTAACCGAAATTACCGACGACAAGGGAAACATAAGATCCGGGAACAATGCCGATGAACTGGTATACAACCTCACGGGATTGCGCATTCCGTGCGACAGTCTTCCTGACATAATAACGGCAGTTCCAGGAAACAACCCGGCCGTCTACAGCGAAAAAGGGACAATTGAAAGCATCAGCTTCAGCGGTTTCAAAGTCGTCTACAGAAGCTTTACGGAAGTCAAAGGCATTCTGCTGCCTAAAAAAATAGATATACAGGGTGAGAATTTTCTTTTAAGGATCTCAGTTAACAAATGGAATATTTAACTTCTTGGCCGTCTCCGGCAAAAATCAATCTATTTCTACACATCAATGGACGTCGTCCCGACGGCTACCATGAACTGCAGTCGATTTTTGTTCTCTTTGACAAAGGGGACACCATTGACATTTCTCCGCGAACCGATAACGTCATTAATATCACTCCGGATCTGGGATTTCCTGTTGAAAAAAACATTGTCTACAAGGCAGCCAAACTGCTGATGGAACACACGGGAAAGCAATTCGGTGCCGACATACACATTAATAAGAACATTCCGATGGGTGGAGGTCTTGGCGGAGGCTCCAGCAATGCCGCAACTGCCCTGGTGGCTCTCAATCTTATTTTCAGCCTCGGACTCGTTGAAGACGAACTGGCAGAATTAGGACGCAGGCTCGGAGCAGACGTTCCTGTTTTTGTCAGAGGCCGCTCGGCATTTGCCGAGGGGGTCGGAGAAATTCTGACTCCGGTTTCCGTTGAAGAAAAATACTACCTTATAGCCACCCCGACTGATACTGCCGTATCCACTGCGGAAATATTCAATCATCCGGAACTGCCGCGAAACACTCCAAAGCTCAGTCCCGCCGAAGTTTGCTTCAGTAACACACGCAATGACTGCGAAAAACTGGTTAAAAAATATTATCCAAAGGTTGCCAAAACGCTCTCATGGCTGTTACAATACGCCCCATCGAGGATGACAGGAACAGGAGCCTCCTGTTTTGCCTGTTTTGCAGATGAGAAAGCAGCTTTGGCGGCTTTCGAAAACATACCAAATGATATGAGAGGCTTTGTGGCAAAGGCTGTTAATGTTTCTCCATTAAAAGTCGCTGCTGACAAATACAGTCGTTCAAATCAGAAAATTTAAACCACAGAGGTTGATATCGTGCCAGATATGAAGATATTTGCAGGAAACGGTACCCCGGATCTTGCTCAAAAGATAGCAGAAAAATTATTCACCAAACTCGGCGACGCTAAAGTAGGTCGTTTCAGCGATGGTGAAATTTGTGTTCAGATTAACGAAAACGTACGTGGCGGTGATATTTTCATTATCCAGTCCACCTGTGCTCCAACCAACGATAACCTGATGGAACTTATCGTTATGATTGATGCAATGCGTCGTGCTTCTGCCGGTCGTATTACCGCAGTAGTTCCATACTTCGGTTACGCAAGACAGGATCGTCGTTTACGTTCTGCACGTGTACCTATCACCGCAAAGGTTGTTGCCGACCTGTTATCAAGTGTCGGTGTTGACCGCGTGCTTACCGTTGATCTTCATGCTGAACAGATTCAGGGCTTCTTTGACGTTCCTGTAGATAACTGTTTCGGTAGCCCTATTCTTATCGAAGACATGAAGAACCACAACTTCGAAAATCCAGTAGTTGTATCTCCTGATATCGGTGGTGTAGTTCGTGCACGTGCCATTGCAAAGCTCCTCGATGATACCGATATTGCAATTATTGACAAGCGTCGTCCACGTCCTAACGTATCTGAAGTTATGCACCTCATCGGTGACGTTGAAGGCCGTGACTGCATCATCGTTGACGACATGATCGATACCGGCGGTACCCTCTGCAAGGCTTCAGAAGCTCTTAAGAAGCGTGGCGCAAAGCGCGTATTCGCTTATGCAACCCACCCTGTACTGTCAGGTCCTGCATTAAAGAATATCGCCGAATCAACTCTTGATGAAGTAGTTGTTACCGACTCAATTCCTCTGACTGAAGAAATGAAGGCAACAGGCAAGGTTCGTGTTCTCACCCTGTCTCCAATGCTTGCTGAAGCGATTCGCCGTATTTCAAACGAAGAATCCATCTCTGCAATGTTTGAAGCCTAACAGAGTTTAACGGATCCGTTTTAACGGATTTCAAAACGGGAAGGTGGAGAAATTTTCTCCACCTTCCTTTTTTATACTTTCCATTTTTATACTTCAATTGTAAGACAATATGAAACGACCTCCCGGAAAACCTCCGGGACCGGAGTTTCCTCCGTTCCCCTGAGTAAGAGTATATACATGAGAAGCATCTGTAACGGTAACGGAACCTTTAAGAGTTCCTCCTGAAACCTGAGGCATTTCGATATAAAGACCGTTGAATTCGCTGCCTCCGCTTACGTTTACCCCAGTGTATATACTGTAGGTATCAGTTCCGGCAAAAGCAGGAGTTGTCATTGTTGCCAGACTGAATGATGAAGAAGGAAGTCTGTACGCAAAAACAGTATTTCCGGAAGAATCCTTAACAGCCATTACGGTATTCTGAGACCCCATATAGGAAGAACCGAGCACAAAGGTATTCTGAGTGGTAACCGAAGCCCCCGTTCCGGCATAATCATGGTTTGATCCGCTGACGCCGACGGCCAGTCCTCCGGTAAAAGCCAGTCTGCCGTCACAGTCAAAACCGTCTTCACTGCCAAGACTTGCAACAGCCACAATAACGCCTCCGGAGATGTTTATGTCCCCATTGGAGTCAATGGCATCCGCCTCAGTTGCCCTAAGATACAGATTACCGCCACTGATGTTTATGTAGGCATCGCCGTCCCGGCTCGCATTCAGGGCATCATCGGTGGTAACCACGTTAAGTGTTCCACCGGAAATCTCAACACCGAGCTTTCCTTCTATGCCTTCAGGTGAACAGCTTTCATATTCAGTTGTCAGTATGCCATCCTCGTCATAATATGAAACAAAGTGAGGATTCATGTCATCATCAATTATCTCACCTGTTGTGGTAATATTGACGGTTCCTCCGGATACGGAAACCACCGGGTTCGGATCATCAGAAGTATCGGATGTTTCCGCATCCTCATCAATATCCCACTTGGCGCTGACAGCCTTGCCCACGGTTTCTATATTTATTACACCGCCTGCAATGCTGATGCCGCCAAGCCCAGCTCCGTCCGAACTTTCATCACCGGAAACGATGATGCCACGGCTCTGTTTGTTGGTATGGGTTCCCACCCCCTCAATATTCAGGGTTCCGCCAATGATGTCGATACCGTTTTTACTCTGAAGACCGTTGCGGCCACTGTTTCTTATTCCAATCTCTCCGCCGTACATATAAATTCTGTTTTTGGCATAGATACCGTGTTTATAGGCCGTGCTTATGTTCAGAATACCGTCGCCGCTGATTCTGAACATTCCCTTTGTACTCAGCACACCGTTGTCATCGGCACCTTTCGCCCACTTCCTCGTAAGTTCGGCGTCACTCACGTCTACGGATGAATCAACGGACGTGTCATAGTAATCCGTACCGTTGGATTCACTGTATCCTATCCCGAAAATACGTCCGTCGGTAAGATAGTTTGTTCCTTTAAGGTCAACAAATGCCGTGGATGTTTTCGGGCTTACCGTTATTGCCGGGTTGTTTCCGCTTCTGATATCGACTCCGTTAAGCTCTATGACAAGAGACGCGTTCTTTCCGGCGGTTATATCAACGGTTCCTCTGTCCAGCGTTCCCGTAAGAACGTATCTGACTGTCCCGGACTTCCCCGTTGCGTCAAGGGATATGTATCCGCCTGCACTGCTGCTTATGGTAATGCCGTCAGTTACCGTCGTAACGGCATTTGCGTCAATGGACGCATAGGTTACGTCATCAGTCGAAAAACTCAAATCCGACAGATTAATATACACACTTTCCGAATACACCGGAAATAACGGATCCTGAATGTTTTCACCTATACTTCCGGTGTATGACGAAAACAAATCAGCCTTTTCGGCCGCACTTCCGTACGAACTAAGCTCTTCATCATCGGATGAATCTCCGGGAACGGAGGTATCGGAATCATCTGTCCCGTTGTCTGAACCTAAAACCTGAGCGGTACTTCCGGCGGAATCAGAACTGCCGTTACAGGCAGACAGAGAGACGGACAGAGAGGCGGAAATCAAAACGGCAAGAAGAGTCTTCTGAATATTTTTAAGACCACACATAAAATTTATAATCCTCAGTCTGGGTTATCTGGTTACTGTGATTACAAATTTATCCTGAACTTTGACTTTTATTATGAATACTGCGTTTTAATTATTGTAGCTTATACGGCTTATTGAATTCTGACACTGACTCTGAACATCATATAAACCGGATGTTCGGATCGGCATACGCATGTGGAAGTAATTGTAATTAAAAAAAAGGGAATTTTCGCGTTTAATTTACTTAAACACAGATATTTGCGAGTAAGCTCAAATAATGAGCCTTAGTTTCCGGCTTAAAAACCGACAAGCATTGGTTTTCCGTTCAGGTTATGACGTTCACGCCCAAACTTGAACAGATTTTCTCATGCGGAATGACATTGGGTCCTGATTTAAGAGATCTTCATAACCGTATGTCTCCGGGAATCAGCCTGCCGGGGCTCTCAGGTTCTATCTGACAAGACTGTATACGTGACTGTCTCCGTTTACCGTAATGGTTCCGGTGGAGGTGCCGCCGCTAACCTGAGGCATTTCGGTATAAAGACCATTAAATTCGGTACCGTCGCTCACGTTTACCTTCAATTCACAACGAAAATTGTAAAAAGTTTACTATTTTTTTACATTTTGTAACATGTCTTGCATCCACTCCCTAAAAGTTGTAGATTACATTCAGAATACAGATTTTTTAATAAAGTTTTGGGAGAACTATCATGAAAAAATTTCTGTTTGTAGCTGCAGTGCTGTTAAATATGTGCTGGTTCAATCAGGCAATGGCAAGATGCAGTCCAAGTGCAGACTGTCGTACCTGCAATACCCCCGCAGAAACAAATGCCTGTGAAAAAGCCAAGGCTGAAATCGAATATCTTAACGCCAAGAAAAAGGCTCTGGAAAACTGTCACTGCAACTGTCACGAACACAGTCACACCAGATAAGTACGGTACAGGCTCATTACATAAGACGGAGCCGTACATAACAACACAAAAGGGGCGGCACACTGCAAGTGCTCGCCCCTTTTATTTGTTATGACAAAGTTCGTCACCGGATAAAATCGGATGTTACAGGTAACGAACCGTTGAATGTCACTAACCTGACAGACCGTCAAGCAGTTTTTTCTGAATGCCGTTGAAACCGCCGTTGCTCATTACAAGAATAACATTACCTGGTTTAGCGGTTCTGATAATATCACCCACCATGGTCTCAAAATCATGACATACTCTGAATTTATCTCCGTCAGCAAGCTCGTCAGTATTCCACTTCAGCCCGTCCGGAGCATACATGAAAATCTCATCTGCAATAGCAAGCGATTCAGTAAGCTGCTCATGGTTCACACCCATCTTCATGGTATTTGAACGCGGCTCAAATACGGCTATTATGTGCCTATCCTTTCCAACCTTTTTTCTTAATCCGTCAAGAGTGGTTCTTATTGCCGTAGGATGATGAGCAAAATCATCATAGACCTCAATGTTGTTGACGGTCCCCTTGAGCTCCATGCGACGCTTTGGCATCTTAAAGTCACACAGTGCCTCCACAGCCGTTTTGCGTGAAACCCCCACGTAAGCGGAAGCCTCAATGGCCATTAATGCATTAAGAACATTATGCAGGCCTATGGATTCCCAGTTTACGGTTCCCACGATGCAGCCGTCGGCATCAACCACATCAAACGAACTGCCGTCATCCTTTAACAGTCTGTATGTTAAACCAGCACCTTCTCCTCCTGTGTATACCAGATTTGACCAGCACCCCATCTTAAGAACGTCATCAATTGCCTTATCCCCGTAAGGCGCAACGACCTCGCCTTTTCCAGGAATGATTCTGACCAGATGATGGAACTGTTTCTTTATGGCATCAATATTTTCAAAAATATCAGCATGATCATATTCCAGATTATTTAGAATCTGTACAAATGGTCTGTAATGAACAAACTTAGAGCGTTTATCAAAGAAAGCACAGTCATATTCATCTGATTCAATCACAAAATAAGGAGATTCGGTGATTCTTGCGGATATCCCGAAATTACCGGTAACACCGCCTATAAGAAATCCCGGATTAAGCCCGGCATGTTCAAGAATCCAGGCAACCATGCTTGAGGTGGAAGTTTTTCCGTGAGTTCCTGCCACACCTATTACCTTTTTGGAATTGAGCACGTAATTTTCCAACCACTGAGGCCCGGAAATATAAGGGAGTCCCTCATTAAGCATGTATTCAACACAAGGAATGCCTCGCTTCATTGCATTCCCCACAATGATCAAGTCAGGAGCCGGTTGCAGCTGTTCGGCTCCGTATCCCTCCATTATTTCAATTCCCTGCTCCATCAGCATGGTACTCATCGGAGGATATACATTCGCATCCGAACCGGTAACCTTATACCCCAACTGTTTGGCAATAACGGCAATTCCTCCCATAAAGGTTCCGCATATACCTAAAATATGAACATGCATTCTGATCCTCCTCCCGTAGGTTCCCGGCATATGATATTACGATGCCGTTCATCATCAGCTTTACGCTGTTCCGTAAACAATAGAATTTAACAGGCATAATATAGCACAACAGAATTCAAAGCCTAACTTTTTAAGTCCGAACCGTGCTCAAAATCTCCAGTAACCTGTCGGTTCGGCAGTATGAACAATAACAACCTTAACAAGGAAACAAATATTTTCTAGAGCGACATCATACAAATAAACATAACAAATAGACTTTTACACATCAGATAATCATAATCTCCAATGCAGGATGGTCAGTATCTTCAGTTCTGATACTTCACTGAATCGGAATATTCGGTTTTTCAGAATTTTTTATTCTAAAAACTACGTTACCATCGCCTGCTTTCACCGTCGGAGATGGTGAGGATGATACTGACAGTTATTGTGATATTTTATAATTAGGATTTAAAATGAAAAAATTAATTGCTGCTTGCGCATTATTACTTTCTTCTGTTGCTTTTGCAGGTATTCCTGCCGGCTACGAAGAAGTTGAAACCAATGCCGAAAATCAGAGAGTTTTTGTAAACAATGCCACTGGTGCAAGTTTCAGCATTATGGCTCAGACCAACCCTGAAACCGTATCTGCTAAGGCTGTAGCTGAAGAAGCAGCTTCTCAGCTCGGTTGTAAGGGCGGCGTTGAAGGCGATGACAACTTTGCAGAAGCTTCAGAATGCACCATTGAAGGTCAGTCTTTAAACTATGCCGTAATCATCAGCGGTAACGACATGGTTGTATTCTACGCTAACGACAAGGTTACCGAAGAAGACGTTAACGCTTTCGCAAACTGGATTATGAATGAATAATTGTTTTCCGACCAATAGTCGAAAATTTTTATGACATCATAAAATGATGGCCGGTATACTGTTACCGGCCATTTTTTTTTCATTCCGGATAACGCCACACCACCATGGATTCAAAAGTCCTGATTCAGAACCTTTCCCTTATTCACAATCACAAAGATAGTGAAAAAGCTTGCAATATCTAATATAATATTGCCAATTTTTAATAATCTATCTAAGGAACTTAATCATGATTTTAGACAACATTCCAGCAGGCAAGGAATTACCTGAAGATCTTTATGCAATTATTGAAATTCCTCAGAACGCAGACCCAATCAAGTACGAAGTAGACAAGGCTTCCGGTGCTGTTTTCGTAGATCGTTTCATGGCAACTCCTATGTTCTACCCATGCAACTACGGTTTCATCAACCACTCTCTTTCTCTTGACGGCGATCCTATCGACGTTTTAATTCCAACCCCATATCCGTTACTCCCTGGTTCCGTAATCCGTTGCCGTCCAGTAGCTATGCTCAAGATGACCGATGAATCAGGTGAAGACACCAAGATCATTGCAGTTCCACACAGCAAGCTCACCAAGCTCTACGAAAACATCAAGGATGTTGACGATCTTCCTGAATTACTCAAGGGTCAGATCAAGCACTTCTTCGAACACTACAAGGAACTCGAAGCTGGTAAGTGGGTTCGCGTAGACGGTTGGGACAACAAGGCTGCCGCAATCAAGGAAATCGAAGCTTCAATCAAGCGCTACGAAGAACAGAAGTAATTTATTACATATCGTACCAACGGTACGACTGTTACTTACGGAAAGGGAGAAAGTATCACGCTTTCTCCCTTTTTTACAGAATATTCGGACATTGTCATCAGCAGTCTCGTTGAAATGGCAATGTATGAAAAAAAAGAAGCGGAAACATCTTCCCGCCTCTTCTCTGAATTCAAACCTTATGCAATGATCGATTATTCACATTCCAGATATCTGTGCATCGCACGGCTGTAATGTGTTTCAAATCCGTCGTCATTAGCGTTTCTGGTTACAACATATATGGCAATATTGCGTTCATTTGCATACTTAAGAGCTGCTTCTCCACCCTTCACCATAAGACCGGTGTCAATGGCATCCGTCCACAGTGCGGAAGGACCTACAACGGTAACCGAAACCGTTTTATGGTCAACAGGTCTTCCGGTGGTAGGATCGATTATGTGAGAAAAAGTCTTTCCGTCCTTGCCGGCAATAAAGTTTCTGTAACTGCCGGCCGTGGAAATCGCCTGTCCCTTCGTGCATACTGGAACGATTACGTTCCTGCCGACCGCATGCTCATTGCTTGGATCTTCAATGGCGATAACCCAGTCCTTGCCACGGTTGTTAACACCTTTGGTTCGAATGGCACCCGCAACGGACACCATGTAATTCTGTACTCCCTTGCGATCAAGAAGCTCCGCAAGCTTATCAGCACCGTACCCTTCACCAACGGTAGCCAGATCGATATAGATGTCAGGGTTATCTTTCTTGAGATATGCAGAATCCTTTCCGATGGTTACATGAATCTTATCGAGACCGGTATTGGCTTTGGCTGCATTAATTTCTTCCAGTGTAGGAGGATTACCGTCGCGGTTAACCTTCTTAGGTCCGAACCCCCACAGATTAACCAGAGGTCCGACGGTGATGTCGGTTGCACCGTTCAGATCATTACCTACTCTGAGACTTTCAATGATAACATCAGCCATGTCCTGCGTTATCGGGAAAGGCTCTGTTGATTTTGAACGATTGAACTTTGACAGAACGCTGTCTTTGTCAAAGGCAGATATGTCTTTATTAATTTTATGAAGAACTTCTTCAGCATCCCTGTCCAGACCTTTTTGACCACCGGGATAATCCCCGACAACCGTAATACTGAAAAAGGTTCCCATTGTTTTGCCGTCAGCGTGAATCTCATCCTTGGGAGCACTGGCAAAATCACAGCCCGTAACTGCAGCTGACAGTACGGCAGTGAATAAAACATTTTTTATAAAATTATTGTTTTTCATACATCCTCTAATAATAATTTTTTAAAATTATTCATTAGTGCCATAAATGCGCATCCTGCACATTCTCATTCATTGGTCTTCTAGCGTACCAAATACGACAGAACGATCTAATCAGTTCTGCCCCTTTTCACCTCTTAATTCGGCAATCTTGTTTTTAATTCTTCTCTTAAAACAAGGTTTTTCACAGCTACATACCTTATCAACACCCACGTTGGCAAGTCCGCCGCATGAACCATTAATTACCTTCTTCTGAAAAATATAACCAATTCCGGCAAGAAGAAAGAACAAAGCAAAAATAATCAATGTATACAAAAAAATCATTATTTTTCACCTGAAATTTTTACCGCACTCATACATTTTTGTTCTGTCTTTGATTCTGCTGTTAAAAAAATAAAAGCAACAATCAGTATGAGTTTATCACGCATAAATTTCTTGAATTTTATCACAGATTATCAAAATTTGCTATATATCACACTTTGACCCAATCAACATTTTATATATCAATGAACTGACCTCTGCCTTCACGATGATATTTTTTTCAGTAACTGTCTTTTTTTTGATAAAATAACGGCGGTTTTACAGACTCCATCCGAACGGCGGAACGTAATGAAAAAAACGTTCACCAGATGCGGTATCTGCCGAATTTTTCAGACGTGACGGAGCCGATCCAAAGGTTATTTTTAATTTAGTCCAGGACATTAAAAAAAATGCGCACAAGCAAATTTTTATTATCTACTCTTAAGGAAACTCCTGCAGAAGCATCAATCGCCAGCCATCAGCTGATGCTCAGAGCAGGTTTAATCAGACAGTTAGCCTCAGGTTTGTACATTTGGTTACCGACCGGCCAGAGAGTTCTGCAGAAGGTTCAAAACATCATCAGAGAGGAAATGGATAAGTCCGGGGCACTTGAAATCAACATGCCTGTAGTTCAGCCGGCCGAACTGTGGCAGGAATCCGGACGATGGGAGCATTATGGTCCTGAACTCTGTCGTTTTACCGACCGTAAGGATAACAGCTTCGTTCTTGGACCAACCCACGAAGAAGTCGTAACCTGGCTGTCCCGCTATGAAATCAAGAGCTACAAGCAGTTACCTATCAATTTGTACCAGATTCAGACTAAGTTTAGAGATGAGGTAAGACCTAGATTCGGTGTAATGAGAGGCCGTGAATTCGTAATGAAAGACTCCTACTCATTCCATCTCAATAAGGAAAGTCTGAGAGAAACCTATGAACTCATGTACAACACCTACTGCCGTATTTTTGACAGACTAGGTCTGACCTATCGTCCTGTTGAAGCTGATACCGGCTCCATCGGCGGCAGTCACTCTCACGAATTCCAGGTTCTGGCTGATGCGGGTGAAGACATTATTGCCTTTTCAACTGAATCTGACTATGCGGCAAACATTGAAATGGCTGAAGCCGTAGCACCATCAGAACCAAGAAAGGCTCCGGAAAAGGAAATGGAACGCATCAGCACTCCTGATGCAAAGACCATTGAAGAAGTTGCCAAGTTCTTAAACGTAAATGAAAAGGATTTATGCAAGTCTCTTGTAGTTCACGGATTTAATCAGCAGACCGGAGAAAAAGAGCTTGTTCTGCTTGTTCTTCGTGGCGATCACGAACTGAACGAAGTAAAGGCCGAAAAGGTTCCTGGCATTGCCAAGCCTCTTACCATGGCTACCGATGAGGAAATCAGAAAGACATTCGGTGCCGCACCGGGCTCCCTCGGTCCGGTAGGCTTTAACGGCCGCATCATTGTGGACAGAACGGCTAACGCATGCAGTGATTTCTACTGCGGCGCCAACGAAGACGGCTTCCACCTTGGAGGAGTAAACTGGGATCGCGACGTTCAGAACTACGAAGTTCAGGATCTGCGCTGTGTTGTTGAAGGCGACCCAAGCCCTGACGGAAAGGGAACCCTGGTATTAAAGCACGGTATCGAAGTCGGTCAGGTATTCGAACTGGGCACAAAATACTCTCAGGCCATGAACTGTACCGTTCTTAATGAAGCAGGACAGAACATTCCTATGGAAATGGGCTGTTACGGCATAGGTGTTACCCGTGTTATTGCAGCCGCCATTGAGCAGAACCATGACGACAAGGGCATAGTATGGCCTGCTGCCATGGCTCCGTTCCAGATTGCCATTATTCCAATCAACTACAACAAGAGCGAAACCGTAAAGCAGGAAGCCGACAGACTCTATCAGGAACTCATCGCAAAGGGATATGAAGTCATTCTTGATGACAGAGGAGAACGTCCTGGCGTAATGTTTGCGGACATGAAACTTATCGGTGTTCCTCACTCAATCATTCTCGGAGAAAAATCACTTGCCGACGGCATGGCTGAATACGAAAGCAGAACCAGCGATGAAAAGGTTAAGTTACCTCTCGCTGAAATAGTTGCGAACATAGAATCTCAGCTTCAGTAGTAAATATGTCATTCTGCCTGAAGAATGACGATAGCTGACCGAAAAACAATCCCGGATTTCCTGTAATGTTTTGAAATCCGGGATTTTCTGTTTTAGCTGAAGATCTTCCGCAGAATCAGACAGAAAAACAGCTTTGAGAAGTCTGAACTCCGTCATTAAGCAGAAATACAAGTTCCCTTACTGCACTTATACATGCCCGGAGCTGTTCATCTGTAATAATAAAAGGCGGATAAATATATATAATGTTGCCGAAAGGACGCAGCCATATTCCTTTATCCACAAAAAAACGCTGCATGGATACCGTATCAACGTTTTTCCTGAGCTCCACCACACCACAGGCTCCCAAAGCTCTTACCTCCTTAACCGTTTCGGTACATGATACGAGATCCCTTAGTCCGTCATACAGAACCTTTTCAATATGGCTCGTTTGGGAACACACATCTTCATAAAGCAGTAAATCCAGACTTCCGTTAGCGGCAGCACAGGCCAGAGGATTAGCCATGAATGTCGGACCATGCATCAGAACCCTCGATGGAGATAAACTTATACCTTCAGAAATTCTGTCAGTCACGGCAACAGCGCTTAAGGTCATCATGCCGCCGGTAAGCCCCTTACCCAGCGTCATGATATCAGGTGTAATGCCTGCATGCTCACAGGCAAACATTCTTCCTGTTCTGCCAAATCCCGTGGCAATTTCATCGCAGATCATAACTACGTCATATCTGCTACATATTTCCCTTGCTCTGACAAGATACTGAGGATGGTAGAAATACATTCCTCCAGCCCCCTGCATAACAGGTTCCAGAATGAAGGCCGCAATCTCGTGATGGTGCTCTTTAAGGAAATTCTCCAAAGGCAGCATGGCTGAATCATTCCACTCTCCGTGAAAAGGGATGGACGGTCTTTCAATAAAATACTGTCTGGGAATATAACACTGATATTCCGAACTGAAGCCGCTGCCGGGATCCGTCACCGACATGGCGGCCATGGTATCACCGTGATACCCCCCCTTTACCGTAAGAAATCTGGTTCTTCCCGGATTGCGTGCTGACTGATACTGGATGGCCATTTTTAGTGCCACTTCCACAGCTACCGATCCGCTATCTGCAAGAAATATGTTATTCAGTCCCTTCGGAAGCATCCCTGAAAGCCTTTTGCAGAGTACTGTAGCCGGGTCATGTCTTATTCCTGCAAACATTACGTGTGAGAGTGTATGAAGCTGTTTCTGAACAGCTTCAATAAGATGTGGATGACTGTAACCGTGACAGCAGGCCCACCAGCTGGACATACCGTCAATCAGCTCACGTCCATCGTCAAGTCTCAACAGACATTTATCTGCGCTTACCACGTGATATGTAGGTATTGGAGAACTAAGTGATGTATATGGGTGCCACACATGCTTCTCGTCAAATTCACTCAATTCACTGTCATTTTCGTTTTTTTTATCATTTACTTTATCTATATTGTTCATTTATTACTCATTTGTTCAGTGTTTATATTGAATTTTGGTTTACAGTATACTATCTTGTGGGAAAATTTAAATGATTACATCACATTGATCTGGACTTGAAATAATATGACCGAATTAAGATATGACTGGACTGTTGAAGAAATATTAAAGCTCTTTGAAACCCCGTTTCTGGAACTGGTCTTCCGTGCCCAGCAGATTCACCGAGAAAACTTTAAAGCCAACGAAGTGCAGATAAGCTCTCTTCTGTCAATAAAGACGGGGAGCTGTCCTGAAGACTGTAAATATTGTCCTCAGAGTGCCCACAATAAGACGGATGTGGAGAAGGAAAAGCTTCTGGAAATGGACATAATCAAAGCCAAAGCAGCCGAAGCACTTCAAAGCGGAGCTACCAGATTCTGCATGGGGGCAGCCTGGAGAAACCCCAAAGACAGTGACATGCCGTACCTTAAGGAAATCATTAAAACGGTAAAAGGCATGGGACTGGAAACCTGCATGACACTCGGTATGCTGACCCCGCAACAGGCCGAGGAACTTAAGGAAGCGGGACTCGACTACTATAATCACAATATCGACACCAGTCCTGAATTCTATGACCAGATCATAACAACCAGAACATTCAATGATCGCCTGAAAACACTGGAGCACATACGCAGAGCAGGAATAAAAATCTGCTGTGGCGGTATTGTGGGAATGGGGGAAAGCCTTCGGGATCGAGCCAGTTTTCTGAAATCACTGGCGAACCTTAATCCGCATCCCGAGTCAGTTCCAATCAATCTTCTTGTAAAGGTTAAGGGAACACCTCTGGAAAACTCTGAGGATCTGGATCCAATTGATTTCATCAGGATGATTGCCGTAGCCAGAATCATTATGCCGACTTCTCACGTAAGAATGTCGGCAGGAAGAAGCAGCTTAAGTGCGGAAGCTCAGGCTCTGTGTTTTATGGCAGGAGCCAACTCTATTTTCTATGGAGGAAAACTGCTGACAACTCCGAATGCCGAAATGGATTCAGACGGGAAACTCATGCATAAACTCGGCATTAAAACCACCCTTAACACCTCCGGCAGTACACCGCACGACGACCGCATTGCCATTTTCAAAGCCATGCATCACGGTCATTCTGACCATAAATGCTTTAAACTTGAAGAATAATGCCGTACCGGAGAACAGATAAATGTCAGACAGTTTAAGCATTTCGACCAGTATTCGGGAGAAGCTTCAGAAAATCAGGGATGCCGGCGCCTTCAGAGAACTCCTAACAGTAGATGAAAGAACCGGCTCCAGAATAAAAATGGGCGGCAGATGGTACGTCAATTTTGCGGGCAACGACTACCTTGGACTTGCAGCTGCTCCCGAAACGGCCCGGGCCCTTAACGAAGGAATCCGTCTGTACGGAGCCGGTACCGGAGCCAGTGCCGTTGTTACGGGACACACCCGGGCCCATTCCGAACTTGAGGAACTACTGTGCGACATCACTGGAAAAGAAGCCGTAATTCTTTTCAATACGGGTTTTGCGGCAAATCAGACACTCATAAAGGCAGGCATAAACCTTAAAGCAAATCTGTTACTGGACAGACTGGTACACGCATCAATGCAGGATGCGGTATTTTCAGCACCGGAATTTCAGAGATTCAGACACAATGACATGGTTCATGCCGAAAAAATTCTGGAGAAACACCCGGGCTCCCTCATATTCACTGAAGGGGTTTTCAGCATGGACGGAGATCTCTCCGACCTGAAAAAACTAACGGAACTGAAAAAACGGTATAATTCATACCTGATTCTGGATGACGCCCACGGATTCGGTGTTCTAGGAGAACATGGTGGCGGTACCGCCGAGCATCTCGGAATTCCTAAAACGGACATTGACGTATTCATGGGAACACTCAGCAAGGCTTGCGGTTTAAGCGGAGCCTTCATAGCATCAGACAGGGATTTTATAGACTATCTCATCAATACAGGAAGGGAATACATATATTCCACCGCGGCTCCGGCCTTTATTGCCCATGCATTAATCAGAACGATTAAATTAATTACCGAAAATGAAGGCCGGGAATTACGTCATCATCTGCATGCGATGACGAACCTGTTCAGAAAAAGATTTAGGGAACTGGACATAAATGCCTCACTTTCCGAATCTCAAACATCAATACAACCCGTAATCATTGGTGCAAATGACGAGCTCATGACGGTCAGCAGAAAGATCCGGGAAAAGGGATTCTTATGCGGAGCAATCCGTCCGCCAACCGTACCGCAGGGAACAGCCAGACTGCGCATCACCGTCACGGCCGCACACAACGACACTGATATAATAAATCTTACCGACACTCTGAAGGATATAATCGGCTGATGAAAGAGCTTATAAGAAAACACTTTGATCATGGTGCTCAAAAATACGTGGGACATGCCTTAATTCAGAAAACAATAGCTCTTGAACTGCTACAGAAGGCTGTTACTCATAAGACCCGAGGATTCTCCCTGAAGGTTCCGGAAATATTATTTAACAGATGTCTTGATCTCGGATGCGGCCCAGGAATCAATTATCCGGAGCTGAAACAGTATGCCGGGAGCATTACCGGAATAGATCTTTCACCTTTAATGATAGCTGAGGCGAAAAACTTAAAGATTTCCGGCACGGAATCTCTGGTGGCCGACATGGAAAACCTAAATCTGCCTCATAAATATGATTTCATATACTCATCTCTGGCCATGCAGTGGTGCTCAGTTGAGCGGGTACTTGAACGTATTAATATGTTGAAGACGGCAGACGGCACCTGTACCATTGCCATATCTCTGCCGACGGAAGGAACCTTGCCGGAACTTAGGGAGGCTTTTGCTGCTGTCGGTATATCAGACAGAACAGTGAAGTTTGCATCTGCAGAAAAAAACGCCGAAACGGCACACAGGGCTTTCGGAAAAAACATTTACACTGAAAGGCTGATATTTACGGACAGACATTACGACATAAAATCATACCTAGGAGCCATCAGGGATATCGGAGCGAATACTACCTCACAACCTAATGCACTGAGCAAATCACAATATAAGGAATTGATGATATACTTGCAGAAACGTTTAGCGGCTCAGGGATATCTGAGCCATACCTATCCCGTCATATTCATATACGGGACCATATAAGGAATGTATTTATGGACAACAGATTCATCACTTCCATGCTTCTCGGCACGTTATTATTCTGCTGCAGTGGACAGGCTATGGCTTTCGATAAAGAAGCCGCGGAGAAAATTCTGTCCCCTGGGGCAACAACCGTTGAGGCCGATTCCGTAAATCAGAAAGAAAGAGATTTTATAGAAAGCAGTAAAAGAGAGATTCAGAAGCAAAATAAAAGAAAAGACGTGAAAGTGATTCTTCCTGATGAATGCAGTCTTATCAGCTATACGTCTGACGGGGTCTCTTCACGCTACAAGTGCGGCGACTTCGAAATTCTCACGATCATTACGTTCCCTCCGGAGAACCTGTCAACTGAACAGATAGTAAAACAGCTTTCAGAAGTACAGGGGTGCGAAGCCATGCCTAAAAACTCTCTGGGACTGTCAGTAGGCTGCGACACCGATGACGGTAAATACATTTCATATTTTATTGATTTACCGACAAGACTGAAAGAAAACCTGATTACATCCGCAGATTATAATGATCCAAACAAAATTGAATCAATCTCCAACGTATCACACAGCATATATTTCTACATGAGAAGAATTGCAAAGGATGAAGAGCAGATAAAATATCTTACCGACATTCTGAACAAGGCAGCAAGAATTACCATTAAGAAACAGGAACAACAGCCCGTAACAGAAAACGAAAACACCACCCAAAAACCTGCCGGTAACAGCCAAAAGTAAAAAACAGCAGGACGTATTAAGTTTAAAGGGCAGAGACACTACGACTCTGCCCTTTTTCCACACAGACCAGCAACGGAATTAACCTCAGACTCGCTAAGCGATCTTTTTGTACACGACGCCGTTACTGTACCGCATCATATCCATACCTGATATTTCCTTTGGCACAAACTCAGAACTTCCGAGAAGCAGATATCCGTCAGTTTTAAGACAACTTTTAAGATAATTCAGAACCTTAAGTTTCGTAGTCAGATCAAAATAAATCATTACATTGCGGCAGTAAATCGCATCACACTTCCCCATAAAAGGTCTGCTTCCGGTTTTAATAAGGTTATGATGTCTGAAACACACCATAGATTTTACGTCATCACAGATTCTGTATTCTGACGATAATGCCCCAACCGGAGAAAAGAATCTGTCCATGTATTCCTTGCTCAGACCTCTCGACAGATCCGTTGTGCAGAAAACCCCTTCACGCGCAAAATTAAGAGCCGACATGGAAAGATCTGTGGCAAAAATACGTACCTGATTTAGTGGCAGCCCCTTTAAACGACAGCTGTTACGGAGAATTGCCATGGCAATGGAATACGGTTCTTGGCCCATGGAACAGCCGGCTGACCAGATCTTTACCTCCCTGGATTTATCTTTAATCTCAGGAATCATGGTATCAACAAGGAACTCAAAAGGATAACCGTCACGGAACCATTTAGTTTCATGTGTAACCATGGCTTCAACAACAATTTTCCTCAGAAAGGAGTCATTGGAAAACAGTACTTTTTCAATGAATTCATTAAGATTCATGCATCCATAGCCACGCAACAGAGGACTAAGCCTGCTGCTCACCAGATAGGCTCTGTTATCCTTTAAATCCACTCCGCAACTGTCTTTAAGGAAATCACAGAACAAAGCATAATTTTTCTGTGAAATCCCGTGATCTTCATTTTCCATAAATCAGGCCAAACATCGCAATGCTGTATAATTTCCTGCGAAACTCGTTCATGAATTAATTCTATCTGTCGTAAACAGCCATAAGATCCTTGATGGCTTTTGCCAGCTCATCCGGTTTATACTTAGCCACAAAATTGTCCGCACCGACCTTCTTAACCAGAGACTGGTTAAAAACACCGCTTAGTGACGTATGCAGAATAACCTTTATCTGAGCAAGATCCGGTTCACTTCTAATCTTTGCGCTTAAGGTATAACCGTCCATTTCCGGCATTTCTATGTCAGAGACGATAAGACCTATCTGATCTGTAAGTCTGCCGTTTGCCGCATATTCCTTAAGAATATTATAGGCCTCAAGACCGTTCTTTGCCTTAACCACCTCGTAACCCAGAGATGTTACTGTCTTTTCCACCTGCTTTCTGGCCACTGAGGAATCATCGGCAATAAGAATCTTGCGCTTTATCGGTTCAGCCCCGCTTTCCACAGCCAGTTGTTCCTGACGTTCATTGTGAACAACCGACTCCTGAATGATTTCCTTGCTGACTTCCATTTCGTTAGGACAGATAACATCCAGAATTTTTTCCAGATCCAGTATTTCAACTATACCGCCATCAATTTCGGTAATTGCGGTCAGGTAATTGTTTTTTCCCATTCCCTGAGGAGGAGGCATCACCTTGTCCCAGTTAATGTTTACAATTCTTTCAACTCCGCTTACCAGAAATCCCTGAATCGAGCGGCTGTATTCAGCCACAATGACATAGCACCTGTCAATGTTCTCCGTTCTTTTTCCGCCGATGGCATAACTTAAGTCGATTACGGAAATTGTCTGACCTCTGATATAAGAAACCCCCACTACGGCCGAATGCAGTCTCGGCATTGCCGTAAGCTTAGGACACAGAAGCACTTCACGCACCTTAAACACGTTTACACCGAATCTCTCAGTTCTGCCGGCAAGAGTAAACAGCAACAGTTCAAGCCGGTTCTGACCGACTATCTGCGTTAACTGATTCACTGAATCCAAAACACTTGCCATATTCTTTCTCCGAAGTTTAATAACACAGCCGCCCGACTTTTAATCACTGGCGGAAAAACGTATGCCATACGTTACTGTGTATTTAATTATTATTTTTCACCGTTGCCGGATTCTGCATCGCCATCATATACATAAGATTCAGTATCTTCAGGCTGTTCATCCGCTACCGTTTCTGATTCCGGACTCTCAGAATATTCATCATTGTTTTCATCAGTCCCGTGTTTTCTGAATTTTTCAATTCCTTCAACCATCTGCATTGAAGCGTCCTCAATCTTTCCGGTTGTCATGCAGATGTCAGAAACCTTTTCAGACATGCTTCTCACTTGACTGGTAATGTCCTGAAGATTCTTTGACATTTCGGAAGATGTTGCAGACTGTTCTTCAGTGCTTGAGGCTATAAGAGTAATCTGTTTGTTTACATTGTTAATGTCCACAAGAATGTTATCGAGCACCTTCTGCAGTTCTTCGGCATGGACTGCGAGCTTGTCCATCTGCCCCACAGTGGAAATTATGGACTCGTTTGCCTGAGTTGCCATTGCCTGCACCTGATTAATCATTTCGCTGATTTCAGTGGTTGACTGTGCTGTTCTGGCCGCAAGAGCACGAACCTCATCTGCTACCACCGCAAAACCGCGGCCATATTCACCGGCTCGGGCTGCCTCAATTGCCGCATTAAGGGCAAGAAGATTTGTCTGACTGGCAATATCCTGAATTGTTGAAATAACACTGCCGATAACTTTTGTCTGTTCGCTGAGGGAAACGATAATTTCAGCATCCTTCTTGGTCTTTCGGCTGTGCTCCCTGATACCTTCAACTGTCTGATGTACCACATCAAGGCCGGCAGTGGCCACTTTACATGTCATTTCAGAATTGTTTACTGCCTGACTGCAGTTATTGGCAATATCAACTGACGTTGCCACCATTTCCTCGGCAGCGGCACTGACCGTAATAACCTGAGACAGAAGATCCTCGCTTGATGCATTGATGTTATAGTTTGCACTTTTGAGCTGACTTGAAGCATCAGAGAGATTTGATGCCTGATCATACATACTTCCAGAAAGAGTACTCAGATTAGATGCAAGGTTGTTGATATTCTCAGCTATCAAAGAGATCTCATCATCGCTGTCATCCTTAATTCTTACACCGAAGTTACCGTTCAGCATTTCTCTTGATGCCTGAATAAACTTATTTATGCGTTCTGAGAATACAAATGACAGGAGGTAAATCAGAACCGATACAAGAAAAACCTCCACGAGAATCATGCCTGCAGCGACCTTCCAGTTATCAATAAATCCCAGATCATACATCTTGTCGACAAACTCAACCTGTTCGTCAATCATGTATTTAATCTGAGACGTTACGCTCTCAGCTTTCACATGGATATTCTCAAAATCATCAGCTGAAAGCACTCCACCTTCAGTCTTTCCCTTATTTTTTTCCCTGGCCTCAAAAGCACCGGTTACGGCTGCGTGAAATTCACCGATGGAACTAACCAGTTCATTTTTAAGCTCCTCGTTAACCTTGTCCTGAAGGCCGACCACCATACCGTCAAGCCGTTCCTTAGCGGAATCATAAGTAGACTTCTGCTGAACACCCAGCAGAACCCCATATGCCATTTCATAAGCATATATAAAATTACTGCGAACCTCGCCGAGTTCACGTACGGCCGGATATACGGAACTTTTCAGGGCTTCAACTTTTCTGCTGTTTTCGTAGTTTGTATACACAAACGGAGCTCCGAACAGAATAATTAAGATGACTACCTGTAAAGTAATGACTTTAAAATAGAATGTCAGTGAATTTTTCCTGGTGTTTGACATATTAAGGCTCCGGATTACTGATCCTGTTACGGCGGATGCTGCACGACCGGCCCCACATCACATGACTTAAGTGGGCCCGTCAGACCAATACCTGACGACGGCTGATCCGCAACTTTTCCAAGAATGAAATATGCACAGTAAAAACAATATACTCCTTAGTAAATAATATAACCTTGCCTTACTTTTTTATACCGGAGTCAATATAAGTTTCTACAGATCTCTCAAATATAGCCGTTCGGAATCACTGATTGTTTAAATTCATCACAAATTGTAAACAATCATTATCACGATGTATTTTCCTGAATGCCTTATAGCGAATGCAGGCGTAAGAATCTCAAGCTCCGTTAAGAATTACGGCCAAAGGCCCGATAAATAACCATTTATGTCAAAAACTCCGGAACATAAGCTAACTAAATGATTGTATAATCACGACAAACTGTTATAATACAGGCAACTCCTCATAGTTAAATGGATATAATAAACCCCTCCTAAGGGTTAGTTATAGGTTCGATTCCTATTGGGGAGGCCATCCTCTGACCTATCCGGTTCCCATAACTCTCTCAGTCATCCGAATATTCACATTTTTTCTACAAACACCATCAAAAACATTTGACCACGATCATTCTTTTACACTTTGGTGAATAATGCATTCATATTTTTAATGTATAAAATTCAGTGATTTTCATTATGTGTTCAATAATGACATTCTCCGAAAAAAATAGCTCATATTTCGGAGTAAAAAAAGGAAATAATATGAATTATAAAATTCTTACATTATCTGCAGTAATGTACCTTGCAATAACCGGTTGTGCATCTACCGGAAGCAGTAACGGTACGGCTGCAGCAACCGGCGGGGTAATTGACAACAACGGACTTCTGATCGCTGAATCAGAACCAACCTTACAGACAACCACTGTAGCACAGAATCTTGAACAGTGGCCGTATGAACGCTCAAAATTAACCTATAAACTGGTTAACAAGGATCTGGTAGCCATCTCTACAGACGTATCACAGTGGAAAAAGCTCATCGAGGAAACTCTCACCAATAAGCTTACCGCAAAGGGACTAACCAAAACCGATGGTAATGCAAATCTTACCATCAGCTATGGTGTTGTAACAAAATCAGAAAGCAACGACAAAGCCGATCTGATGTTTGACTCACTCGGACTTACTACCGGAGGCACCTCTCACGGGGTTAACAACTCAATCGATATCGTAATCAAAGATAACAGAAGCGGACGAGAAATATGGTCAGGTGCAGCAAGCACTCTTACGGATAAGCCGCTGGTTACTGAAGCTCAGAAGCGCAGAGCCGTAAACAGCGTACTTGAATCCCTTACCAAAAAGCTCCCTGTTGCGAAATAAAAACAACAGTCGTTTCAGCTGACGCCAGTTATCAGCCTTCCAAAAGCTCCGTAAATTACGGAGCTTTTTCTTAAGAGCAGATTGGCACTGCCCATAGCCGCATTTTCAGGAATACCCCTACTATTCTGCAGAACTCTCTTCGTCCGGAATAAAACTCATGGCCTTCTCAAGCACACTTATGTCAGCCCCTTCCTTGTAATGATTCTGAGCCATGTACTGTCTGAACTGCCTGCTGTTCGGACAGGTATTGAACATTCCCAGAAAATGGCGTGATATGTGCTTAAGAGCACCTCCTTGGGAAAGATAATTCTCGATATAAGGATAACAGGCTCTCACACATTCCTTACGGCTCATTCTGCGGGAATGTTTATGGTTAAAAATACGCTCGTCAACATCCACAAGCATGTACGGATTCTGGTATATTGCCCGGCCAATCATTACTCCGTCAACGTATTCCAGATGTTTAAGTGCATCATCAATAGTAGTGATATTACCATTTATTGACAAATGAAGATCCGGGAAATCCCTTTTCAGCTGATAAACCCTCTCATAGTTAAGGGGCGGTTTATCCCTGTTTTCTCTGGGACTCATTCCTTTAAGAAAGGCCATTCTGGCATGAATGGTCATACCATCTACTCCGGCATCCCGGAGTTTTGCGACGAAGGAATGAATATAATCATAATCATCGAGTTCATCAACACCGAGGCGGGTTTTTACTGTAACCGGGATACTTACGCGATCCTTCATAGCCTTGATACAGTCGCATACAAGATCAGGACTACGCATCAGCACAGCCCCGAAAGAACCGTTCTGCACCCTGTCGGAAGGACATCCCACATTGAGATTTATTTCATCATATCCTCTATCCTCACCTATTCCGGCGCATATGGCAAGATGTTCTGGATTGGCACCGCCAAGCTGCAGGGACACAGGGTGCTCTTCCTCATTGAAGGCAAGATAGTCTCCTTTACCGTAAATTATGGCTCCGGTAGTCACCATCTCGGTATAAAGAAGCATATTCTTGCAAAGAATTCTGCATAAATAACGAAAATGCCGGTCCGTAAGGTCCAGCATTGGCGCAAGTGATAGTCTTGAATAATTATCTGTTGTCATAAAAACGTAATTCAGTCACCGGCTGAGTTACTGCTTTTTTACGTCAGCTTTACTTACGTTCTCACCCGATTTCTTCTGCATGTGTTCTTCGTTAATCTTGTATATCTCGTTTTTCACCCAGTTGTACGCATCGTTGACCTGAACGTCACTGAGATTAACTACAGCCTTGTTCTTAACAACAGTGGCATCACTCATACTGAGGCGCAACTGTTCCACGTCCCCGTATCTTTTAGCCCACCATATATAAAACTCGGCATACTTATAGGCTTCGGCATTCTGTCCCAAAACCAGGTACATTTTAGCAAGATCTAATGAGTACTGATAGTCTTTCTTTTCAAACAGCTGGGCATAGAGATCTTTCGCATAACGATGATCCTGTTCGGAATTTGTTCCAAAGCTCAGAGTCTGAGCCAGCTGAACCTTACAGCTGTCCCCTCCGTTCTGCATCTCATATGACATGCAGTCATTGAACAGCTCCATTGCCTTTTCCCTGCTTCTTTCCACTCCCAGACCATTCCAGTACAGAATAGCAAGATACCTGCTTGCGGTAACAAGACCGCCGTCAACAGCCTGTTCAAGATATTTTCTGGCAAGACCCCAATCCCTGGCCACGCCCTTGCCTTTAAGGTACATGTATCCGAGATATTCTGCAGCCTCCGTGCTGCCCTTTTCAGCCTCATACTCACACTGCTGTACAGCCACCTCGTACATGGCCTGCTTCATGGCCTCCTCACATTTTTTTACCTGAGGAAGTTCACTTGTGACAGCACCGGCCTCACTGCAAATCATAACTCCGGCACTGAGAGCAACTGATAAAAAAAGTTTTTTCATATGAGTAATCTCCCAATCATGCAGTCTGATTATACAATTGCAACAAGGCCAAAATATGTGAAACAATTCTAATTATGAAAACATATTCATGCCCGATAAAAACCTCATTCACCAGAGAACCATCGGACGTTTCAGCATGCAGAATCAGTGCTCTGCCGGAGCTTTTTCACTTATTTTAAGGTTTTCATCCTGCTCCATCTTCAACAGATGTTCTATATCATTCGGATGAGTTTTTCTGAAGTCTGCAGGATACTCTGCAAATACGTCAGACCACAGTCCAGTACCGTTTGAATGAGCATCCCTTTCCAGCCGCTGATACATGGAATCACCGTTCTTTCTGTTAGTCCATGCAAGTCCCTGACGAATCATTTCCCGGTTAAGGTTCTTCTTATGATAGTACAGTTCTCCAAGGACATAATCGTTTTCACTTCCTCTCACCTTTACCATGATTTTCTGATTGTAGATTGTTGACTTAAGCCATTTTTTAGCTTCCGGACCAAAAGGCTGCTCCAACTCCGGAGCTTCTATGTCTGCCATCTTGATTAGATGCTGATTATTTTTGGAATCAACACACTGAAAGAGATTTCCATTCAGGATCTCCGTAGCCACGCAGGTAATGTATTTTTCATTTGTCCATGGTCTGGCTTCTGCCTGAACTGAAAACAGAAAAAAAGCAGCTCCAGTAACCGCAATAATTTTACCGTAACTCATTCGACCTCCCGTGCTCGCATTTATGCATTATCCATCTGTGTCAGACTTTACTTTTCTGAAAAATATCAGGACTCTGACTTTATATAATTACGTCCAATGTTACCAGATACTCCATAACGTTTTGGATTATGAAGCTATATTCTCTAGAATAACATCTGAAAAAATAAAAACGTGTGACAGGTAAGAAAAAAAAGAAAGACTTTTTAATAATTGAGAACTGCGTTAGTGTCCTAAATAACACTATAAGACAACGATCTGTAAAATGATCTGTGATATGTTCGGAAAAACCGACTGGTACCAGAAGAGGGACTTGAACCCTCACGATATCACTACCGGCGGATTTTGAATCCGCTGCGTCTACCAATTCCGCCATTCTGGCAAATGTCACAGACTATAATACATTATTTTTTATGTTGTGCAAGCTTTATTGCAAATTTGCCCTGTTTTGCTGATAAAACATACACAGCCACGTTTACCGGCAGACAAAACTCTCTATCCGTATTGTTTAGCTGCAAAATTACGTATTCTTACGTAAAAGATAGACGGCTATCGCCAGAACTATCAGAGTCGGGCTTATTGCTCCAATTAACGGAGGAACCCCGTAAAAAATGGTAAACGGAGCCAGAATCTCATTCACCGCATAAAAGCTGAACCCAACCAAAATACCGACAACTATTCGCGCCCCCATGGATGAACTTCTCAAAGGACCGAAAATGGTACTTGAAGCCAGTAACAGAACAACAAGAACGGTTATCGGAGAAATGATTTTTCTGTAAAGCTCCAGTATGTAACGATCCGCCTTCTGACCGTTTTTGGTCACATATCTGATGTATTCATGAAGACCGCTGATTGACAGTTCATTGGCATGAACACCTACAACCTCAACATTTGCCGGAGTAAGATTAATGTCCCATACGTCACTTTCCCTAAAATCCCTGACAATCCTGTCGTCAGCATAGGTAGTAATTCTGATATCTTCCATTTTCCACTTATCATCTTTCCAGTACCCCCTGCTTGCACTTTCCGTTCTGACAAGTTTCTTAGGAATGGAGTCATTAAAAATATATCTGGTAACCGACTGTAAATCACCGTCTGACATGAAATAAGCTATATTGATGAAGCTGTTACCCTCTCTGAACCAGATACCTCTGCTCGTCACCGCCACCTGACCGTTGGATACAGCTTCAGAAATAAGACTTTCGGCCCTCTTCTCTGAATCAGGAACAACATATTCACCCAGAAGCATAATTACGAATATAAGAGGGATTACTGACTTGCACGCACTCCACACTATACGCATTTTGGATTTACCCAGTGCCTGCATGGCAATGAGTTCTGAGGTAGAGGCAAGATTACCGAGTGCCAGTACGGTGCCCAGAAGCACACCCAAAGGAAAGAACATTGAAATCTGCCCCGGGACGGTAAGCAGAACATACTGCATGCACGACACGAAATCGAACTCTCCACGCCCCACGTTGCGCAACTGATCCACAAATTTAATCAGCGAACTCAGGGATACCAGTCCGATGGTACAAAAAACCACCATACCGGCCACTGTACGACCGACGTATTTATCAACAACCTTATACACTACCTTACAACCTCAACGTGCTTTTTTCTGCCGGCTCTCATTCTGTTATACCACTCGGTATTTGTCAGATTAAGCGGTATGGTGAAAATAAACAGATAGATAACAGGAACCAGAAAAATCCCAGGAAGTACCGGGAAATTTCCTCTGGCAATACTGGACTTAAAACCGAAGGCAAACAGATAATAACTTATGTAAATTATTATTGCCGGCAGGAATTTCGCAAAACGCCCCCTTCGCGGATTTACCATAGAAAGAGGAACAACAAGAAGCACCAGTATGCATATGGTTATTGGCTGAACTACGCGCCACTCCATTTCTGCATAATCCGCCGAAGTCCCGGACTTCAGCAGTTCACTGTTACTTTTTGTAGAAACCTTTGCTTTGTCGTGACCTGACGCCACCTCCGGAACAACGGCTCTGTATTCATCAAAAAACGAGATCTTGAATTCCCCCTTTCCGTCAGGACCTTCATATCTTGTTCCCCTGAGCAGTGTCAACCAGAACAGACCGTCAGCATCATATTCTGATTTTGCACTGGTGGATATTGTGACTGAAGGAGCGGTGCTGGCGTCTCCTCCGGAAAACACATAGATCTGATTCATTACATTGTAATTCTTGTCAACGGTACCATTGTTTTCTATGTAAACAACATTATTTCCGTTCAGCTTAATAAACTTACCGCTGTCTATAGCAAGCATTGTAGGATCGGATTTTGCCTTGTTTATCAAATCAAGCTGTCTTGACTCACACCACGGAGACAGAAAACAGGTACAGGCGACATTGACTGCCATGTTGACAATTATAAGAAGCGTAATCACTCCGAGCAGTCGGCGGTGTGAATAACCGACGGAACGCATCACAACCATTTCGCTCTGAGAACAGAAGCTGCCGATGGAAAAAAGGACTGCCAGAAACAGTGAAAGCGGCAACATGAAATTTGCCATAGTCGGCACGGACAGAGCCAGAAGCTGAGAAACCAGTTCGGCAGGAATGTTACCCTTTGAAGCCCTGCCGATGAATTTAATAAATGTCTGACTCATAAAAATCAGCATGAGCACACCAAAAATGGCTCCCTGCGTTTTTAGTATGTCTTTGAATATGTATTTGGATATGGTATTCACATTATTATCCCAATAACTTAAATGTGAGGATAAAACAGCTGCCGATCATGTATAAGACAGGAACCGTAACGGTTTTGACCGCATAATCTATACAATTTTACCACGGATTAAGAGTACTGTCCCATGAAGTCAGCTCCACAAGTGTTTTTACCATGCTTACGAACACTTGTCCTCATATCTTAAACTTATTAAGGTGCGACAAAGACAATATGCGATATTTCCGCATTAAACCATAGAGACCGGCTTAAGGTTTCGAACCTAAATGTGACAGAAGAGATTATTTCTGGCAACTGCTCAATTTGTAAGAACTGTAGGCTTTAGGCTGAATTTACAGACCGAACCACAGACATAAGAGGTAATAAACCTGCTTTTAGCGATCTGATTTGTACATATTAGGACATGGCACTTCCTGTATGAGGAAAGCATACGTGGAAGTAGCACAGATATCATCAGCACATAATGTATAAAGTGCTGGTATTGTTATACGGATGAGACCTTAAACAGAGAGCAATTTTTTGAATCATCTGTTAAGACGTTAATGATCGTTTTTTCATTGATAATATTACAGATACTTATTTTGATATGCTTTATACTGTATAAAACATAGAACTAAACCAAACCTTCAAAATCCGTTTGTAAAAGTATTCCTCCGTTCATCCCGTACTTTATGTCAGCATAAGATACGGCATAAGAATCGTGACTCACAATAAGAACCCCTGCCCCCTGTCCTGCAGACTCTCTTAGCAGAGAAAGAACTCTTTTTTTTCCGTTTTCGTCAAGATCATTGGTAGGCTCATCGGCAAAAATATACTCAGGCTCATTGATCATTGCTCTTGCAATACACACGCGACGCATCTCACCTCCTGACAGTTCACGGGGATATCTGCCGCCCAAACTGCAAATACCGAGATATGAGAGCAGTTCCTCGCATTTAGCTGCCGCCTTCTTCTCATCCACTCCGGCATATAGTGCAGGTAACATAACATTTTCCCTTACGGTAAGACTGCTCATCAGAAGACATTTCTGTGGAACAATACCGAACTTTGCATTGCGAAGCAGAGCCAAATCGTTTCCACCACGATCATAAATACTGTCACCACCGTAAAAAACATTTCCTGATTCTGGACGTAGCAGTCCACAGAGGATGCTCAGCAGAGTACTTTTTCCACTTCCAGAACACCCCGTCACCAGCGTAACCTTTCCCGGAAGCAAATCAAAATTCACATTTCTCATACTGAATGAATCAGTAGAATCATGTCCTGCATTTTTTCCTTTGTAAGTCTTACAGACATCTCTAAGATAAAGTTCCATCTCTACTCCCTCATTACGACCTCAGTAGGCGTTCTAAGCACCTTCAATACAAACGGCAGTAACAGCAGTAAGCTTAGTATGGTTCCGGCAACCGCCGTAACACAGGCATGGAGCAGAAAGGATTCAGAACAGTCAAACAGAAACGGAACACCAAGCTCAGACTCAAGAAATGATTTAAAACTGAGTGACCACACTGCCGCCATGGCCACCCCAGCCAGTGAACCAGCCATACAGATGAAAACGAGTTCATAAAACACAACTGCAAGCAGACTTCTAACGGTAAATCCCATAATTTCAAGAATTCCAAACTCATTCTTTCTTTCGTTAATCATGACTGAAAAAAGAAAAACGACCATAATCATGGCTAGAACACAAATGAAACCCACCAATGACTTTATCATCAGCGTCATATGGTTCAGTTTGGAGGTAAAGGACGTTACCATGTCCCTGTTCTCAAAGGCCTGCACACCCGCCATTGTTCTGTTTATAGTGTCAACGATATCTGATTTATCAAAGCCGTCCCTGACCTTAATCATTACTGACGACACTACTCTGTCAGGATCCGCATCCGTTGCAGAAACTCCGAGCTTCTGTGCGGATCTTAACATTAGCTTGACTGTATCAGTATTGGTGAACACGGTAAAATCAAGTCCGGTACCGGTTTTATCCATACTTCCGACAACCTTCATGTCCTGATTATATATTTTAATGATACCGGTTCTTGGCACAAAAACATCACTTCCGGCAATAACTTCTCGAAGCTGAAGTTTTTTCGCATAACTCTTTGAAAGCCACGGCATAACGATAAAATCGCTTTCCGGATCGAACCCCATAATCTGCAACTCTGTTGAGCAACAGTCAGCAGTCAGTGAAGCAAGGTAAAACTGAGCCGTAACCTTTTCTGCGCCGTCAAGCCGTGAAATCTCAGTCACAACGGAATTAGGCATGTAAAAAAAACCTGGTTTGCCACCAAGCAGAATTTCCTCAAAATTCTGCTGACGTGATTTTCCCGAAGGAATAACAACTATGTCCGCACCGAGCCTCTTTTTCAGACTTTCCATACCGTCACAGAGTCCGGAAGTAACTGTCTCCCCCAAAAAAACGGAAAAACAAATCACTGCTATCAGGACAGTCATATAAAATGTTCTGGCCGTATTGTGTTTAAGGCTTGCCACGGCAAGCTTCAGCTTAACGTTCACTTATTCCTCCGGCTTTTACCCTAGATACCTGAAGGCTTTCTATCCAGCACAAGCTCACCGATGGTAATAAGAGCCACTATTCCGGCAACAGTCACTACAGCAGGCTGGGTGTATACATGACATCTCATATGTTCATGTGCGCATATTGCAATAAGCCATCCAGGAACGAAGGCCTGAATCAGTGATACCAGCAGCACCGCAGAATTTATGCCCCGGCGAAACAACACATCCCTGCTTAAAAGCTTTAATAGTGCAAGGATGGCTATGGCTGATGACAGGGCAACAGAGACATTACTTACCCAGTGACATCCCATGATATGTTCACCTACCGGACAAGGAGACAAAAAAGAATAAAGTCCGGCCACAAGAAATCCTTCAATAACAATAATTGCAGTATCCGCAATTTTTATTTTAGACATAGACACCTCTCTGATATAATAGAAAAACATAGCAAATTACTAGGCAATTATATTATCAATCAAATTAAGAATCCAGTTTATTTTATAGTTTTCATGTATGTTTAGTATGAATTTTTATTGACATCTGATTGCAATTGGATTTTAATTAAAAGCAAATTCATACTAAATCACTATACTTGGGAGCTATAATTCATGACGGAAAAAAATCTTACCTGCGCAAACTGCACTACTGCCGCATGCAGATTCAAGAACGAATCAAAATATCCGAAATTCTGCCTCACTGCCGGTGCAGATAACGACTTGGTGAACGAAACAATAGAAATCTATAAAAATGATGAGATTCTCGGAAACATAGCCAGGGTATCTGCTGAAATTGAAGGTGAATTCTATGGTCGTCTGACACGTGTCGAAGAAACAATCGAGTTCATTACCAGAATGAATTATAAGAAAGTCGGCATCGCCACCTGCGTCGGTCTGCTTAATGAATCAAGAATTCTTTCCAGAATTCTTACGGCCAAAGGAATAGACAACTATGTTGTCGGCTGTAAGACTGGGGCAGTGGACAAGACGGAAATTGGAGTTCCGAACGAACTGAAGCTTAACCGAGGCTGCGGACATGAGTCCCTGTGCAATCCTATTCTTCAGGCGAAGATTCTGGAACGCCAGCATACCGATTTCAACATCGTAATGGGACTCTGTATTGGCCACGATACTCTATTCATTAAACATTCGACAGTTCCGACTACAGTTCTCGTGGTAAAGGACAGAGT
>JAEEGL013358914.1_pt1 | contig 42378 bp, 27 predicted proteins | sample 9134231 | NCBI WGS metagenome assembly JAEEGL01 (sample SAMN16246548, study PRJNA631951) | gut metagenome | biome: gut microbiome; feature: rumen; material: fiber-attached | host: Bos | place: Iran: Karaj | collected 2018-10 | reverse complement strand
TGATCCATAGTGTACCTCCAAGCTAAAAAATCATATTCAATATTCGAATTATAGCACAGGCACTGTCGGCTTTCAATAAGCGAGGGGGACTCTTTTCGCGTTTTTTCCCCGGCGGCGGTTTTGGATTGACAAGCGGGGCGGAGAAAAATACAATAGAAGAAAACGGGACCGAAGGAGGAGCGGGGATGGACGCAAAGGAGTTTTACCGGCAGCTTGACGCGCTTTACCGGGCGGAGGATATCGCCGGCGCCTATGATTTTCTCTGCGCGCAGAAGCAGGCGGCCCGGGACCGGGGGGACGACGCCCTGTCCCTCACCGTCGCAAACGCGCTGCTGGGCCACTGCCGGGAGCACTGTCTTTTCGATGAGATCGACGGCCATTTCCGGGAAGCCCTGCGCTGCATCGCTTCTCTTGGCCTGGAGGGCACCATGGAGGAAGCGCTGACCCTGCTCAACGCGGCCACCGACTACTGCGTCATGGGCAGGGAGGAGGAATCCGAGGAGCTCTACCGCAGGGCCGAGGCGCTGCACCGGGAACTGCTGCCCCCGGGAGACCCGAGGCTCGCTGCGGTCTTCAATAACCACGGCCTTCTGTACCGGGCCCAGGGAAAGCGGGAGAAGGCGGCCGCCGCCTTCCGTCAGGCGCTGGATATCCTCCTTGCCGGGAACGGGGCGGCGGGGGAAGCGGCCTCCTCCCGCCTGAATCTTGCCTCCGTGTGCGACGATCTGGAGACCGCAGAGAAGCTCGCCGCCGAGGCTTCCGCCTACTATGCCACCGAGGCGGGCAGCACGGACAATCATCGCTTCACCGCCCGGGCCCTGGAGGCGGAGCTCAGCTTCCGCCGGGGCGACTACGGGGAAGCCGGCCGCCGCTTTGAAAAGACTGCGGAGGAGTGGGAGGCATACGGCGGCGCAAGGCAGCGCAAGGCCGTGCTTCTCCGGAACGCGCTTCTGTGCTATGAAAAGGCGGGGCAGGAGGAGGCCGCAGGGCGACTGCGCGCCCAACTCGCGGAGGCGGAGGAATGAAGGGACTGGAGCTGGCCCGGGAGCTGTATGAGACCGTCTTCCGCCGGGTGCTGGCCGAAGAATTCCCGGAATACGAAAAGCGCATCGCCGTGGGCCTGGCCGGGCCCGGCTCCGAGTGCTTCGGCTTCGACGACGAGATCTCCCGGGACCACGATTTCGGGCCCCGGCTCTGCCTCTGGATCCCCGACGAGGACGTGTGGTCAGTGGGCGGGCGTCTCCAGGCCCGCTATCGGCAGCTGACCGACGGGCTGGCGGACATCAGCCCCCAGGCGGAGGACCGCAGCGGCGTGATCGCGGTCTCCGCGTTCTACCGCCGCTTCACCGGCTGCCCCGGCGCGCCGGAGGAGCCTTTGCAGTGGCTCCGCATCTCCGATCCGTACCTGGCCACCGCCGTGAACGGGGAGGTGTTCCGGGACGAGCTGGGGGAGTTTACCGCCGTCCGGGAGACGCTGCTGCGGGGCTATCCCGCGGACGTGCGCCGCAAAAAGCTGGCCGCCCGCCTCTACGCCATGGGCCAGGCCGGACAATACAATCTCCCGCGCAGCATCGCAAGGGAGGATACGGTGGCGGTTTTCCTGGCGCTGAACGAGTTTATCCGGGCTTCCCTTTATGCGGCATATATCCTCAACGGGCGGTACGCTCCATTCTACAAATGGCTCTACCGCGGCGCAAAGGAGCTGCCCCGGCTGCGGGAGACGGTCGCTCTCGTCGGCGCTCTGCCCGGTACCCGGATGAAGGATATGGCGGAGCGGGTGGAGGAGATCTGCCTCGCCGTGCTGCGGGAGCTGCAGCTCCAGGGACTGACGGATTCGGATTCGGATTTTCTGGTGGATCAGGCCTTCGCGGTGGCTGCAGGCATCCGGGACGAGCAGCTGGCCGGCCTGGATATCACCATCGGTTGAGAGGGAGGAAAGCATCATGGAAAAAGAAAAGATCGTCGAGGAACTCATCGAGCTGGAATGGCCCATGTTTCGGGAGGTGAACGGGGACACCCGGGCCGACTGTCAGGAGGACCGGCCCATGTTCGTGAATATGCGGGGGGCGCAGTTCTCCGTCTGGAGCGAAGAAGCCCTCCTGTCCTACAGGGAGGATCTGCTGGCCGCCGGGCGGGAGGGGCGCAACCTCCTGCGGGACAAATACATCCACATGATGTCCAGCACGGACCCGGTGGGCTACGCCGTTTTCCGGGAGGAGCTGCCCCCGGTGAGCGAGGAAAAGGAGCGGCTCGTCGAGGCCATCTGGCAGATTATGCTGCGGCAGACGGTGGAGCTTCGGAACCGCTATCCAGCCGTGGGGAAGATGGGGCGGCCCCTGCGCTCTTCCGACGAGCAGAGCGGCTATGCCTCTGTGGAGACCTATGAAAAGGGCGAGCTGCTGACCTATTCGGAAAAGACCCTGGCGGCCCTGCTGAAGGCCGTGGAGGCGGCGGACGCCGCCGGGATCTCCTTCGCCGGGAAGATCCAGGAAAACGGTATCCTCAGTCTGGGCTACGCCTCCATGGAGGAGGCGGAGGCGGACGCCCGCAGCCGCGGACTTTGACCTTCGAAAAACAGAATAAGACCGCCGTACGCTCCAGGAAACCGGAGCGCACGGCGGTCTTTTGCGTCAGGAAGCTCAGCCGCCCAGATCGATGGTCAGGGGGCCGGCGTAGAAGATCTCCTCATAGGTCTCGTCGTCCGAGACGGAGAGGGATATCTCGATGGACTGGACCTCCTCGATGCCCAGCTCCGTGAGGTTGGAATCGGAAATGCTGATATAGTCCACGGCCTTTTTCCCCGGCAGGACCGAGCAGTAGAACCAGGGCTCGTAGTCTATGCCGTTGATGGTCATGTGATCGCAGTCCAGGTTGACGGCGGTGCTGCGCTCGTTTTCCACCATCAGGCGCAGCTCGCGGCTTTCCCAGAAGCTGTCCTCCACGAGGCCCAGGCAGGTGATGCGCACGCCGGCCTTCTCATACAGGAGCTTGCCCTCAGGAGCCTCTCCCAGGTCCCCGCCGTAGCTGTCGGTGTACAGCGTCTGAAGACCGCTGTCGCCCAGCTGCTCGTAGGTTTCGCTGTCGAAGGCGGTGAAGCGGACGTCGATCTTGCCGATGGCCTTGATACCCGCGGCCTCCAGCTCGCTTTCGGAAAGGGACACGCTCTCCGTCACGCTGCCGCCCGGCTCCACCTCGGAGTACATGAACCCGGTGATGCAGTAATCGTTGACGACCAGGTCTGCGCAGCTGACGAAGACGGTGAACTCTGTGCCGTTTTCCACCTGCACGCTCAGGGCGGGACCCCAGAAGGAATCCTCCTCAAAGCCCAGCACGGTGACGCTGACGCCGTTCTCCTCCAGGACCTTCGCCGCTTCCATCTCCGGCAGGGGGAATTCGCTCCCGCCGCTCCATTCATAATCGCCGCCGTCGTCGTCCGACAGGCCGCCGAACATCTCCATCCATTCGCTGTAGGCGACGCTGTCGACGACGTCGCCCGTGAGGTAGTCCACGAAACGCACCTCGCAGTCCGGCGTCTGGATGCCGGAGTAGGCCTGGTAGCTGGCGCCGTAGATCGACAGGCTCAGGGCGTAGAAGGCGTCGAAGGAGTCGTACAGCTCCGTGTCGATGTAAACGTCAAAGGCGGTGTAGTCATCTTTAGCCTCGATGCGCCGGAAGGAAGGCACGGCGTCCTCGCCCTCGGTCATCTCAAACAGGGCCTCGTCCATCGCGTCGGAAAAATCCTTCAGCAGCTGTTCCTGGCGCTCCTTGGTCATGGTATAGGTGAGGGTGCCGTCCTCGTTCAGGACCGCGTCGGCAAAGCCCTCCTCAAGGGCCTCCGCCCGCAGTTCCTCTTCAGTGGCTTCGGTGTCGAAAAACTCGCCGGTGAGGGTGATGCTCACCATCTCGCCGCTGCCGCCGGAGGGCGCGGGTGTCTTCGTGGGCGCGGGGGTTTCCGTCGCTGCGGGAGCCTGGGTGGGCGCGGTGGTTTCCGTCGCCGCGGGGGCCTGGGTGGCGGGCGCTCCCGTGGCCGCCGGCGTGCCGGAGGAAGCCGGGGCTTCACCGGCTCCGGAGCCGGATGAGGCGTCCGGCGCCTGGGTGGCAGCGGGGGCCTGAGTGGCGGGCGTTTCCTTCGTCCCGCCGCCGCAGGCCGCCAGGGCCAGCAGCATCAGCAGAGCGAGCAGGATGGCAAGGGTTCTTTTCATGGAGGTACCTCCTTTTCCGGGAATGCCGCGGCATTCCCTCCGGGGGAGCGGGACGGCTCCCTGTTTCAAATCGTACGTGCGACCTCGAAGGCCTGGAACACCGCGTCCCGGATCTCCCCGGATTTCACGGCGTCGCCGATGATGTAAAAGCTGCTTTCGGGACAGAGATGGGCGAACTGCAGGGCAGCCGAACGCCGGGGCTTCACGCCGACGGCCATGAGCACCGTGTCCGCGGGAAGGGCCTTCTCCTCCCCGGTCTTCACCTGCCGGATCCGTACCCCGTCGTCGGTGATCTCCAGCAGCTGCCAGCCCAGGAGCCGCTCCACGTGGTTTTCCTCACTGAGGGCCAGAAGATCGGAGGCGGCGCCGGTGCGGAAAAGGTCCACCTGCTCCGCCATTTCCACCACCGTGACGCTTTTGCCCTTCTGCGCCAGGCTGATGGAGGCCTCCGTACCCACGGAGGAGCCGCCGACGATCACCACCCGCTGCCCGCAGGGGACCCGGCCGTTTTCCGCGTCCGGCGCCCAGTGGACGTGGGGCTTGTCTGCGCCGGGGACCCGGGGCAGGATGGGATCGGAGCCCACGGCGGCGATGATGACGTCATAGCCCTCGCCCGCCAGCAGCTCCGGCGTGGCCTCGGTGTTCAGGAGGACCCTGGCGCCGCAGTTGGCGGCGAAATCCTCCATGTAGCGGAGGTAGTCTCTCAGGTCGGTCTTGAAATCCGCCGCCACCGCGTCCCGCACATGTCCGCCGACGTTTTCCGCCTTCTCGTAGAGGGTCACGTCGTGGCCCCGCTGCAGCAGCCACTTCACCGCCTCCACGCCTCCCGGGCCGCCGCCGATGACGGCCGCTTTTTTCCTGACGGGGGCGGGAGGGAGGCAGCCCTCCGGGTATTCCCGGAAGCGGCCCCACATGGGGTTCACGGAGCAGAGCTTGGCGGTGTGGGGGCTGGCCAGCCGGAAGCAGGAACAGCGAAGGCAGGGCATATGCTGCCATTCCTTCCCCTCGGCGTACTTCCTGGGCATGTCGTAATCCGCGTGGAGCGCCCGGTTCATGGCCACCAGGTCCGCCTGGCCGGAAGCGATGATCTCCTCCGCCTGGCCGGGGTCCTTGATGGCCCCCACCACGGCCACCTTCAGCTCGGGATAGGACCGCTTCACCGCCTCGGAGAAGCCGACGTTGAACTTCTGGGGCATGGTGTAGTTCGTCATGAGATAGCGGAGATACCAGGGCTCGCCGTACAGATCGTGGAGACCGGCGGAAACGTGGAGAATGTCCGTCCTGTCCTTGATGTATTGGATGAACTCCAGGGTTTCGGGGAAGCGCATCTGTTCCGGGTGGAATTCGTCCGCGGACAGGCGGTATTCGATGACGAAATCCTCGCCCACTGCGCCGCGCACCGCCTCCAGCACCTCGCAGGCGAAGCGGGCCCGGTTGCGGAGGGAGCCGCCGTATTCGTCCGTGCGCCGGTTGTAGTAGGGGCTGGCGAACTGGGCGATGAGGTTTCCGTGGGCGCCGTGGATCATGCACATCTGCATCCCGGCGTCCTTGCAGAAGCGGGCGGCCCGGGCGTATTTCTCCACGGTCTCCCGGATCTTCTCCCGGCTCATTTCGATGGTGGCGACGGGCTCCCGCCCCAGCATCTTTGCCCGCCGCTCCTCCGCCTTGGTGATAAAAGAGGAGGCGCTGTAGGGGGCGTGGCCCACGTTTTCAAAGGCCGTGTCCTTGCCGTTGTGGGTCAGCTCCAGGGAACCGTGGGCCCCGTAGACCTGGCACATTTCGGCGAACTTCCGCAGGGGCATCACGCATTCCGGGTCCGACAGCTGCAGCTGCCGCGCCTCGTCGCTGCTTTCGGTGATGTCGATGGAGCAGTTGCCCACGTTGCACACGGCCACGCCGCCCCGGGCGTACTGCCGGAAGTAGGACACGAAATCATCGGTCACGAAGCCCCGGTCGTCGCCGGAGAAGAAACAGCCGGGAGGCGCCTGCTCCAGGTGGTTTTTGTAGAGGACGCCGCGGATCTCGAAGTGGTCGAACACGTGGGGATATCTGCACGCCATGGCCGATGCCTCCTTATTCCACAAACCGCCGTTTTTCGACCAGTATAGCACAGACGGGGCCGTATTTCAATCACTGTCGGCGGCAGGAAGGGGCGGGCGCGCCGAAGGTCCCCAGGCATGCCCGTGCTGAATGCTCAGAAGGTGATGGCCACCTTGATGTTGCCCTGCTTTCCGGCGGCCAGGTCGAAGGCGGTCTCCCAGTCGGCCAGGTCGAAGGTCCGGGTGACGACGCCGTCCGTGTGCAGGACGCCGGAGGCCATGTTCTCGATCACGTAGGGATAGCAGTCTGGGCTCAGGTGGCTTCCAAGCACGTCCAGCTCCTTCTTGTCCCCGATGATGGACCAGTCCAGGGTGGTGGGCTCGCCGAATACGGAGAATTCCACGAAGCGCCCCAGCTTCCGGATCATGTTCATGCCCTGCACCACGGAGGAGGGGTGGCCGGTGGCCTCGATATAGATGTCGCAGCCGTAGCCGTCGGTCATGTCCAGGATGCTCTTCACCACGTCCTCCTTGGCCGGATTCCAGGCCAGGTCCGCGCCGAAATCCAGGGCCTTGGCCAGGCGGTTCTCCTGCAGGTCCAGGGAGATGAGCTTTTTGGGCTTCTTCGTGTGGGCGTAGGTCACCATGCCCAGCCCCAGGGTCCCGGCCCCGGAGATCACCACGATGTCGTCCTTCGTGATCTGCGCCCGGTCCACGCAGTGCTTGGCGCAGCCGTAGGGCTCGATGAGCAGGGCGCTGCGCAAGGGCAGACGCTTCGGCACCCGGTGGATGCGGGCGTGCTTCACGGGGATGCGCACGTATTCCGCCATGGCCCCGCAGTAATCCGTGAAGTAGCCGTAGATGTAATGGGGCTGACACATCCAGTAGTGCCCGTCCCGGCAGAAGCGGCACTCGCCGCAGGGGGCGATCTGCTCCACCGTCAGCCGCTCGCCCACGGCGTAATCCTTCACGTTGGCGCCAACCTCGCTGACGGTACCCAAAAACTCATGGCCGGGGATGAAGGGCGCGCGGACCCAGGGGGCCTTGTCCGAGCCGTTGCCCCAGTAGCTCTCGGCCCCGTGCCAGCATTTCACGTCGCTGGCGCAGACGCCGCAGCCTTCGGTCTTCAGGAGAATGTCGTCCGGTCCGCAGACGGGGATCGGGTATTCCGGCTCGTAACGGTAATCGCCCTTGCCGTATACGACCAGGGCCCGCATCGTTTTCCTGTCCATGCTCTGCTCCTCCTTAACGGTCTTTAGATACCTCTGACGATAGTACCTCGCCGGAGAATTGTCAAGCGTTTCCGAAACGGAGAGGAAAGCGGGGAAAACTTCACTTTCCTTGTGGAACATTGGAGATGTTTGTGATATAATTTCTTAAATGGGTGCTTATGACCGCAAATACCGCGACCGGCGCCCGCCGCGCCGCGCTGCGTTTTCAGGAGGAAGCTATGCTTAGAAAGGTCACTGTGGAAACCGGAACGGTAGAAGGCCTCCCTGCGGCTGACCCGCGGATCACCGCCTTCAAGGGCATCCCCTATGCCGCGCCCCCCGTTGGGGAAAACCGCTGGCGCGCGCCGCAGCCGGCGAAAAAATGGAGAGGCGTTCTGAAGGCTTATAAATTCGGCCCCATCTCCATGCAGCACGTCCCCGGCGAGGATCCGGACAACATCTATTCCCGGGAATGGAACGTGGACCCCTCCATCGAGATGTCCGAGGACAGCCTCATGCTCAACGTGTGGACCCCGGCCCGGAGCGCTGACGAGAAGCTCCCGGTCTTCGTCTGGTACTTCGGCGGCGGTCTTCGGGAAGGGAACACGGCGGAGATGGAATTCGACGGGGAGCGCCTGGCCCGCAGGGGCATCGTGGTGGTCACCGTGAACTACCGGCTCAACGTCTTCGGCTTCTTCGCCCATCCGGAGATCACGGCGGAAGCGCCCGATGCGCCCGCGAACTTCGGCTATCTGGACCAGCGCTTCGGCACCATGTGGGTCAAGCGCAACATCGCGGCCTTCGGCGGCGACCCGGACAACATCACCATCGGCGGTCAGTCCGCCGGCGGCGGCAGCGTCATGGCACAGGTGGCCTCTCCCCTGAACAAGGGCCTGTTCCAGAAGGCCATCGTGGACAGCGGCCTGGAGCTCTGCCCCTATCCCCCCAGCATGTTCGGTCCGAACCTCACCCTGAAGGAGGCCGAGAAGATCGGCCAGCAGTTCTTCAAGCTCCTGGGCGTGAAGACCCTGGCGGAGGCGAGAAAGCTGGACGCCTTCTTCGTGCGGGACAAGGCCAACGAGTGCAATCTGCGCTTCGGCGTGGTGGAGGACGGGCATATGATCACCGGCCTCTCCAACGAGCTGTTCATGAAGAACGAGGTCAACCTGGTGCCCATGCTCTTCGGCCACACCTCCACGGAGTTCCCCTCCAGCCCGGCGGGGAAGACGGTGGAGGAATTCAAGGAATATGCCCGGAAGAACTTCGGCGAGGACGCCGATGAGTTCCTGGCCCTCTGTGCGTCGCCCTCCGGCTCTCTCGCGGAGATGCGCCACAAGGCGTCCGCCCAGCACCTGGAATTCTCCATCCGCCGCCTGGCCCAGAAGAAGGCCGAGACGGGGGATACCCATCCCATGTATTATTGGGTCTTCGATCCCGAGATGCCCGGCTGGGATCAGCCCGGCACCTTCCATTCCAGCGATCTCTGGTTCTTCTTCGAGACCCTGGCGAAGTGCTGGCGGCCCTTCAAGGGCAAGCATTACGATCTTGCCCGGCAGATGTGCAACTACTGGGCCAATTTCATCCGCTCCGGCGATCCCAACGGCCAGGACGCGGACGGGGCGGACATGCCCCTCTGGCGGCCCTACACGGTGGAGGACCCCTGCCGCATATGGTTCGGGGATACGATCTATACAGAGGCCAAGGGTCCCAGCGCGCTGCTTCGCTTCCTGCTGAAGGAGGCGGACAAGAAGTAAACCGGCCGGAGTGCCGCCGGAGGGAGCCCCCGCAGGGACTTCCTCCGGCGGCGAAGCCGGGGCCCGCGGCGGCGAAAAAAGGAGGACAGCATGGAGAAACCCAGGAAAACGATCCAAAAAAGCGTGACGGTGGGCTGCATCTTATCAGTCCTGCTTCTGTGCGTGCTGCTGTCCGTGCCCTGCTACCTTCTCTTTTCCTCCGCTCTCTATCGGCAGTACGATGCGCGGCTGGGCAACGTGCTCCGCTACGTGGAGCACCGGACCGACGCGGACGACCTCCGGCAGTGCATCCGCAGCGGGCAGCCCTCGGAGTCCTACCGGCTGCTGGAAAAGCTGCTGGAGGACGTCGCAGACGATTTCGATCTGTACTTCCTCTACATTGTGATCCCGGCGGAGGAGCGGGGCGTGATGGTGAACGTGGTCTCCGCCACCAATACGGCCCAGCGGGGAGGAGAGAAGATCGAGATCCCGATGCTGGCGGAATCGGAGGCGTACGCCCCGAAGATGCTGCATAAATACGCCGCCGTCTGGGATTCGCGGGAGACCTGCTATTTTGAGGAGAGCTCCGATTACGGCGCCTGCTACACCGGCTGCCGGGCCCTCCGCGCCTCCGACGGAGAGACGGTCGCCCTCATCTGCGCCGACGTTTCCATCGCAAGCCTCCACCGAATCATTCGCTCCTACTTCCTCATCACGGTGCTGATCGCCGCGGCGGTGGGCGCGGCCGCCTGTCTGCTGATCCTCCGGTGGCTGCGGCGCAACGTGACGGGGCCGATCGTCGCCCTGGAGCAGAGCGCCCGGCGCTTCGCGGAAAGCAGCCACGAACGCAGGGACCTTCCCTTCCCCGACTTTGAGATGCCCGACCTTCGGGCCGACAACGAGCTCGCCTCCCTGGCGGAGGCCGTGGCGAAAATGTCCGAGGATATGGAGGACTATGTGGCCAATGTCCTGCACGCCGAGGCAAGAGCCAAAAGCGCGGAGGAAGAGGCAGAGGACATGAGCCGCATCGCCTATCAGGATTCCCTGACCCACGTGAAGAGCAAGGCCGCCTACAGGCTTGCCGAGGAGGAGCTCTCCGCGGCGGTGGCGGCGGGAAAGGCGGAATTCGCCATCGTTATGGTGGACCTCAATTTCCTCAAGCTCACCAACGATACCTACGGCCACGAGTACGGCGACCGCTACCTGATCGGCACCTGCATGGTCATCTGCCAGGTCTACAAGCATTCTCCGGTCTACCGCTTCGGAGGCGACGAATTCGTGGTGGTCCTGCGGGGACAGGATTACGTAAACCGGGACGCCCTTCTGGCGGAGCTGAAGCGGCAGTACGCCGAGACGAGCGGGAACCCGGAGTTCCAGCCCTGGGAACGCTATTCCGCAGCGGCCGGAATGGGCGTTTACACCGCGGGTGAGACCGTGGAGCAGGTCTTCAAGCGGGCCGATGACGAGATGTACCGGAACAAGGACGAGATGAAGGCCGGCCGCTGAGCCGGATCTGTCCCAAAGGAGCTTGTGATATGTCGAAACAACAGATCAGCGACGAATATCTGCGCGACTTCTTCGGGATCGGGGACGATGACGAGGGCAGAGCCGAGCTGGCAGAGATCAAATCCCGCCTGGAGCGGATCCAGTTCAGCCACAATCAGGACATCTGCACCATCGACAGCGAGGCTGACGGGATGTATTTCCTGGAATCCGGCACCGCCGTGGTGCTGGACCGGGACGGAGAGCAGATCAATATCATGCGGGAAGGCCAGTACTTCGGGGAATACGCCGTACTGGCCGGCCAGCGCAGACTTTCCACGGTCCGCTCCCTGGGGCGCACCGTGGTGTTCCGGTTGGGGAACGAGGATATGATGGAGGTGCTCAAGCGGCACCCCAACACCTACGGCGACCTGATGAAGCGGGTCTACGGTCAGGTCTCCCGGAAGCACAGCCAGCTGCTGGCCCTGTCCCGCATGCAGCGGGGCATCCTGCAGCACCCCCAGAACAAGACGCCCATCACCCCGCTGCGGATGATCGTCCAATACGGCATCCTTCTGCTTGTCTTTATCCTGTCCCTGGTGCTGGTGCCCCGGGATTCGACGGCGCCGGTGTTCCTTCTGCCTCTGTTGGTGATGACGGTGCACGTCATCCTCACCAGGCGCACGGTGGAATCTCTGGCGGTAGGCGGAATGCTGGCCGCCATGCTGCTGTTCCGCCAGGGCCTCTCGGCCAGCTATACTGACGCCCTGATGGATTCCATGGCCTCCATGGACAACGTGTTCACGGTGCTGGTCATGGCCCTCATGGGCAGCGTCGTGACTCTGATCGAAGCCTCCGGCGCGGTGACCGCCTTCAAAAAGCTGGCGGACCGCAAGGTGCACACAGCCCGCGGTGCGCGCCTGGCCTCTGTGGGCATCATGGCCGTTACCGCCATCGACGACTGTCTGAATATGCTCTGCGCCTCCACCAGCCTCCAGTCCGCAGCGGATGAGCAGCGCATCCCCAGAGAGGACAGCGGTCTGCTCCTGAGCTTCCTGCCCACCGTCCTCTGTTCCTTCCTGCCCTTTTCCCTCTGGGGCATCTTCGTAGTCGGTACCATCGGCGCGGGCTACGAGGGCAGCGCGGCGGGCCTCTTCTGCCGCTCCATCCCTTTCAATTTCTTCTCCATTCTGGTCACGCTGGCCCTTCTGGCCTTCTGCTTCGGCCTTCTGCCCCGCTCCCGGCAGCTGAAGGCGGCGAAGAAGCGGGTGGAGGATGGCGGCGAGCTCTGGCCCGAGGGCTCGGAGCGATACCTGGTGAAGGATGAAACGGATATCTGGGGCAAGATCATCAATCTGCTCCTGCCCGTGGTGGTCCTGGCGGGCTCCTCCCTGGCCTTCCGCAGCGTCTATACGGGCAGCTTGGTGCTGGACAGCGCCTGCGGCCTGGTGGCGACGCTGGTCTTCATGTTCTTCCTCTACTGCGCCCAGGGCCTCATGTCCCCGGAGCAGTTCGTGGAGCATCTGGTCACCGGCGTGCAGAGCATGGCCCTGCCCATCATCCTCTATCTCATGACCATGTGCTTCTCCACCCTTCTGGATCTCCACGCCATGGGCGCCTATTTCGACGAGGCGGTGGAGCTGCTGAGCCCCGTTTCCCACTTCATGCCGGCCGTCCTCTTCCTGGTTTCCACCGTTTTCACCGTGCTCCTGGGCTCCTCCTGGGCTATGTACGCCATCGCCTTTCCCGTGGCCATCCATATGGCCTCCTCTCTGGGCATCAACCTGCCCCTCTGCATCGGCGCGGTCTGCGCGGCGGGGATCGCCGGGGAAAAGAACTGCCTCTTCACCAGCGACAGCCTCTCCATCGCCAACGCCATCGGATGCGATCCCAATACCATCCTGCATATCCGGCTGACGTACAGCGTTATCTTCTCCGGCGTCTCCCTCATCCTGTATCTGATCGCAGGCTATATCTTCTGATTTGAGGAATACGATTTCCCCTCCGGACCGTCTGGCCGGAGGGGATCGGTTATTCTGTGAGCAGCTTCGCCAGAGACAGCAGCAGGAGCAGGAGCAGGTTCACCGCGGTGAATTCAAGAAGGAAGCGCCCGGGCCTCGCACCCTCCGTGCGTCCGTAGAGCTTCATGCCGATCAGGCTGGCCAGGCTGGCGATGGGGGTCCCCAGACCGCCGATGTTCACGCCCAGCAGGAGATCCCGCGCCCGGTCGGTGAAGCCGGACAGAAGCAGGGCGGCGGGCACGTTGCTGATGACCTGACTGGCCAGCAGAGCGGTGAGATAGGCGCGCTTGTCCAGCAGCCGCCGCAGCAGGGCGCTGGCCGCCGGGATCCTCGCCAGATTCCCGGCGAAGACGAAAAAGGCCAGGAAGGTGAGCAGCAGCATGAAATCGGCCTTCAGCAGCCGCTTCCGATCGAAGACCAGCAGTATTGCGAGCGTCAGCCCCAGCAGCGCGCCCCAGGGCAGCAGCTTCATCACCGTCAGCAGGCAAAGCGCGAAAAGCGCCAGGTGGAGCCCCAGGGCCCGCCGGTCCAGGGGCGGCGCTTCCGCGGGGACGGCGGAGACGTGCGCCCGGTCCAGCAGGAGACAGGCGGCGGCAATCAGAACGAGGGAAAGCGCCCAGAAGGGAAGGGTCTCCTTCAGAAAGCCTCCGATGCCATATTTGTAATGGTTATAAAGATAGAGATTCTGGGGGTTGCCCACCGGCGTCAGCATGCTCCCCAGGTTAGCCGCCGCCGTCTGCAGCACCACCACCCGGCAGAGCGCCTTCTCCCGCCGGGCCATGCCCAAGGTTACCGCGGCGAAGGGGACGAAGGTGAGAAGGGCCACGTCGTTTGTGATGAGCATGGCGCTGAAGAAGGACAGCAGCACCAGCATGGTCCCCAGCCGGCGGACGCTGCCCGCCCTCCCGCAGAGGCCATGGGCCAGACGGTCGAAGAGGCCCGCGTCCCGCAGCCCGGCCACCACCGTCATGAGGCAGTAGAGCAGGGCCAGAGTCCGCAGGTCCGGATAGTCCAGATACCCCCGGTCCGGCGGCACGAAGAAGCAGCTGATGAGAGCGGCCAGGGCTGCGGCAGCCAGTACCGGCTCCCGTTTCAGAAAAGCGGCGATGGACTTCAACGGCGGATCCCTCCCGTTTCGCCCGCGCCACGGGGCGGGCGGCTGCGGAAAAGCTCCGCAGTCCGTCCATCATACAGCAATCCCGGCTCTTTGAAAAGAGGCGAACGTTTTTTTCTTCGCTCCTGCGGCAGAGGGAAAAGGGAATCTTCGGGGAAAAAACTTGAAATCCGCTCGCGCATGAAGTAATAATCTTCATTGGGAATCCTGCGCCTATCGCCCGGAAACCGCGGTCCGGCGGAGGCGCCCCGTCCGTCCGGCGTAAGCCGGAGAAACCATACCGGAGGAGAGAACGCGCATGAACCACCGCTGGAAACGCATCCTTTCCCTGGCGCTGGCAGCGGCCCTCATCCTCGCTCTGGCGGTCCCCGGATATGCCGCCCCGGAGGAGGAAGAGGAACAGCCCGGCGGCATCCGGGTCTCTTGGGAAAAGGTCGATGCGGCCCCCGGAAGCTGGTCGGCGCGGCCCGTCGGCATCGACGAGCAGCAGCCGCTCTACGGTCCCGACGACGCCGTCCGTGTGTCGATCGTGCTGGATAAGCCCTCCGTCCTGGCGGCCAGATTCTCCACCGTCAATATCGCGCAGAATAAAAAAGCCATGCGCTACCGGGATTCCGTCCGTGCTGCGCAGGACGAAGCGGCCGAGATGATCGCCGTAAAGGTGCTGGACGGCAAGGAGCTGGACGTGGTCTGGAACCTGACCCTTGCGGCCGACGCCATTTCCGCCAACGTGCCCTACGCCGCCGTCGGGAAGATCAAGGCTCTTCCCGGCGTGAAGGACGTGATCCTGGAGACCCGCTATGAGCCTGCCGCGGACGAGCCCAATATGTCCGTCGCCGCAGGGATGACCGGCGGCGTCCGGCTGTGGGCCAGCGGTTATACCGGCGCGGGCAGCGTCGTCGCCGTCATCGACACCGGCCTGGATACGGACCATGAGCTCTTCCGGCCCGACGCGCTGGAATACGCACTGGAAAAGGACGGCAAGGAGGCCGCGCTCACTGCCGCGGACGTGGAAGCCGCGTGGGATCAGCTGCATGCCGCGGAATTCCTGGGCGGGTCCGAGGGCGTATATCTGAATACCAAGGTCCCCTTCGCCGTGAACTACGTCGACCGGAACCTGGAGGTCACCCACGAAAAGGACAAGCAGGGCGAGCACGGCTCTCACGTGGCCGGCATCGCCGCGGCCAACCGCTTTATGGACGACGGGAACGGCGGCTTCATAAACGCGCTGGAGCAGGTCTTCACCCAGGGTGAAGCACCCGACGCGCAGCTGATCGTCATGAAGGTCTTCGGCCAGGGAGGCGGAGCCTACGATTCCGACTACATGGTCGCCATCGAAGACGCCATCCTGCTGGGTGCGGACAGCGTGAACCTGTCCCTGGGCTCCTCTGTCACCGGCTTCGTCACCAGCGACGGCTATCAGGCCATCATGGAGAGCCTGACGGAGTGCGACACCGTCGTTTCGATCTCTGCCGGCAACAGCTATGACTGGACCTATTTCACAGATTTCGACTATCTCTATTCCGACGACGTCGGCTACCATACCGGCGGTTCCCCCGGCACCTTTACCAATGCTCTGACCGTCGCCTCCGTGGACAACGCCGGCGATACCCTCCCGGCGTATATCCTCCTGGACGGGGAGACGATCATCTACACCGAGAGCACGGGCTTCGGCAATATGCCCCTCTACACCGTGAGCGGCGAGCGGGAATACTTCTATCTCGACAGCCCCGGCGTCCTGGCCGACAGCAACGGCAACGTCATTGCCAACGAATTCGAGGACTTCGACCTCTCCGGAATGATCGCCGTCTGCAACCGCGGCAGCTCCTCCTTCGTTCAGAAGGCCGTCGCCGCGGCGAACCGGGGCGCCGTCGCCACGATCATCGTCAACAACACAGCCGGCACCCTGGGCATGGATCTGTCGGGCTACCCCTATACCAATCCCGTCGTTTCCTTCACCCGGGAGCAGGGTGCGCTGCTCAAGGCAGCGGGCGAGGCCGTGACGGACGGCGACGAGACGGTCGCCTATACGGGCAGCCTTTCCGTGGTGTTCGACCCCACCGTCACCGTCCGTGACGACGAATACTGCACCATGAGCGATTTCTCCAGCTGGGGCGTCCCCGGCGACCTCAGCCTGAAGCCGGAGATCACCGCCCCCGGCGGCAATATCTATTCCGTCGACGGCTCCGTGCCCGGCGGCAATGGCTACGAGAACATGAGCGGTACCTCCATGGCCGCGCCGCAGATCGCAGGCATCTCCGCTCTGCTGGCCCAGTACATCCGGGAGAACGGCCTGCAGGAAAAGACGGGCCTCACCCGGCGCGCGCTCATCAGCTCTCTGCTCATGTCCACCGCCCGTCCCCTGCTGGAGAAGCCCGGCGGTCTCTATTATCCCGTGATCCGGCAGGGCGCCGGCCTGGTGGACGCGGAAGCGGCAATGAACGCCGATACCTACGTCCTCATGGGCGAGGACGCCACCCCCGCTTACGCCGACGGCAAAGTAAAGGCGGAGCTGGGGGACGATCCGGAGCGCAGCGGGACCTATTCCTTCACCTTTACCCTCAACAACCTCACGGACAAGGAGCTCTACTATACCCTCAGCGCGGATTTCTTCACCCAGGGTGTTTTCACATACTATGTGCTCACCAGGGACGACAGCGGGAATCTCACCGCCGCGAAGGACGGGGAAGGGCAGCCGCTGGTCGCCGACTACCTGAATCAGTCGGTCGCCCTTCTGGACGCCGACGTCAGCTGGACTGCGGACGGGAAGCCCTGCGACCCTGCCGAAGCGCCCAAGCTGGACTTCAACGGCGACGGCTTCTTTGACGTGAAGGACGCCCGGGCGATCCTGAACTGCGCCGTCAACGGCACGCCTCTGATCGACGATACCGGCGCCGACATGAACGGCGACGGCGAGATCAATACCTACGACGCCTATCTTGCCCTGGCCTCCTTTGACCGTGCCAGCGTGACCGTCCCGGCGGACGGTTCCGTGGAGATCGGCGTGACCGTGGCGCTGAACGACATCGCGGACTACGACGACTGCGGCGCCTACGTGGAGGGCTACGTCTTCGCCACCGAGCTGGACAGCGCCGACGGCGCCGTGGGCACCGCCCATTCCATCCCCGTGCTGGGCTACTACGGCAGCTGGTCCGAGCCCGCCATGCACGACAAGGGCTCCCTCCTGGAGTACGTCTACGGCACGGAAGAGCGGGAGCCCTACATGGCGGCCGCCAGGAAGGACCCCTACAGTACGGAGACCTTCGCCGTCGTATACGACTGGGACGACACGGTCTACGTCCTTGGCGGCAATCCCGTGACGTGGGACGACGTCTATATGCCCGAGCGCAATTCCATCGCTGGCAGCAGCGTGATCTCCTCGGCCTGGCTCTCCCTCATCCGCAACGCGGCCGGCAGCCTTCTCACCGTCGCCGACGCCGGGACCGGCGAGCTCCTGGCCCGGAGAGAAGGCGGAAGCCGGTATGCCGCGTACTACTATCTTGAGGGCCAGGCATGGCAAAACACCGTGCTCAGCCTCCCCTTCGGCTTCTCGCCTGCGGGCCTGGAGGACGGGACCGCTTTGGAGGTGACCCTGAAGCTCGCGCCGGAATACTACCGGATGGAGGACGGCAGCATCGACTGGGACAGCGTGTCCGACGAATCCGCCATCACTCTGCCTCTGGTGGTGGACAGCACCGCCCCCGAGATCCTTTCGGCGTCCTACGGCGGGGAAGCGGAGACTGAGGGACTCACCGTGATGATCGGCGAGAACCGCTATATCGCATACGCCGCCGTGTGGACCGAGGACGGCTGGAGGGACAGCTCCGGCGAGCCGCTCATGACGGCCGCCTTCGACCCGAAGGCGGAGGAAGGAGCGGGCATCACCATCTTCATCCCCAACGGCACGGATAAAGGCGCCGTGGACTTCACGGACGCCGCCAATACGCATCTGATGGTCGAGGTCTGCGACTATGCCGCCAACTGCACGACGTACAAGCTGAACCTCAATACGGAAGAGGTTGCGGGCGGCGTCCGGTCCCTGTGCATCGATCCCGAGTTCGGTCATACCGTCCCCGGCAACAGCATTAGCTTCACCGTGGAAGCCGAGCCCTGGGGCGCCGGCGACGAGGTCACCTGGTCCGTGGACGATGAAAACATCGCTGTGGTGGATGAGAACGGCGTAGTCACCGGCGTGGACGAGGGCGTTGCCTATGTCACCGCCGCCTCGGTGGCAAACCCCGAAGTCTCCGCGACCGTCCCGGTGCTGGTCTGCTATCCCGAGATCGAGCTGAACGCCGTGGCTTACGGCGCGGACGGGGAAGCCGGGATCATCGGCTTCAATACGAAGGACGTGATGAAGGGCGAGGAGCCCGAGGTGCTCGGCTATGTCGACGCGGATCTGGCGGATCTCTGCTGGAGCGGGGATCTGGAAACGCTCTACGCCGTCACGCTCAACGGGGATTATACCTCCACCCTCTATACCATGGATCCCGATACCTTGGCGCTGAACGAGATCGGCACCGAGGACCGGCTCCTCTTCCTGGGCATAGCGCCCTCCCTGGCATTCCCCGGCGTCACCGGCAGAGATTCCGTCAGCATGGTCAGCCTCTACGGCCCCTACCTGTTGGGCATCGATACGGAGACCGGCGCCTACAGCGGCGTGCTGGACCTCTCTGAGTATATCGACGGAGATGAGCTCGTCGGCATCGCCTACGATTATAAAAACAGCTTCAGCTATCCCGGTCTGACAGACTATGACAGGTATTTCATCGTGGACACCGATTCCAACCTGTACTGTCTGGATATATACGTGTATTTGGGAGAACTCTATATCGACTGTGCCAAGCTCCTCAGCTTCAACGACCCCGTGTACGTCGATTACTACAACTCCCTCTATTATGACGGCACAAACCTCTTCTGGGCCCGCTTCGGCTCCTTCAAGGACGGCATCGTGGACCTGTACATGGTGGAAGATATCTACAAGACCGGCGACGTCTACTATCTCGGAACCTTCGGCGAGGAGATCTGGCCGGTCGTCGGCCTGGTCGAGCTCGAAGGCGTCGGCAGCGGTGCGCCCGAGCGCGCGAAGACCGGCGCTGCGGGTCCCCTTTCCGACAACGGCGCCGCTTCCCGTCTGGATCAGATCATCGAGATGAGCGCCGGGCTTGAGCCCGCGGAGCTGCTGGACAGCGTGGAGAAGCTCGAGCGTCAGCCCATCGGCAGCCTGCACGCAGCCGCAGCCGGGCAGACCCTTAGGGAGATCGCCGGGGATTCCGAAGCGGTCGCCGTCTGCAAGGTGGAGATCACCGCGGACGAAGCCTGCACGAGCGGCCTCTACACCGTGGAATACGATGCTGGGGCTCTGGAGCTGGTATCCGCTGAAAGCGCCGTCGCCAAATACAGCGTCGTCGCTAAGAAAGAGGGCAAGGTGACCCTGGGCTTCGCCACCCTGGATGAGATCAGGGAGGGCGGCGTGCTCCTCACCCTGACCTTCAACCTGCTGGACTACCCCCGGACGATCGTCACCGTCACCGTGAAAGAGCTGAACGACGAGACGCCCGGTACCGTGGAGGAGGCGCCCCTGGGCTACACCTTCGGCGAACCGGCGTGGACCTGGGCGGAGGACTTCAGCGCGGCCACGGCCGTCTTCACCGCCATCGAGGATGAAAACGTAAAACAGACCGTCGAAGCCACGGTCAGCTCCGAGACTGCGGAGGCTACCGGGGAGGCCGATGGCAAGATCGTATACACTGCGGTCGCCGAGTTCCTGGATCAGACCTATACGGATACGCAGGAGGTCGCCGTCCCCTTTGAGGCGCCCGAAGCCGACTGGACCGACGGCGAGGATGAAGAGACCGGCGAAGAGGCAGAGAACAAAACGGACGACAAGCGGGAAGAGACCGCCGGAACCGTCGACGCCGGGCCGGAAGAAAGCTTCATCTTCCCCTTCACCGACGTCAGGGAGAGCGACTGGTTCTATCGGGACGTATACGATACCTGCAGGGCCGGCTTGTTCATTGGCACCAGCGACACCACCTTCAGCCCCTATAACAACGTCACCCGCGCCCAGATCGTCACCATCCTCTACCGGCTGGACGGCCGGCATAAGGTGGATAGTCCCGCGCCCTTCCTGGATGTGGCCCCCGGCGCCTACTACGCCGACGCGGTGGCCTGGGCCGGCGCCAACGGCATCGTCTACGGCATGAGCGACACTGAGTTCGGACCCGATCTGGAGATCACCCGCGAGCAGTTCACCGCCATCATCTACCGTTACGCCTGCTATCGCGGCCTCGCGAACGAGCCGCAGAACAGCCTGCAGGGCTTCGCGGACAAAGACTTCGTATCCTCCTGGGCCGCCGAGGCCATGTCCTGGAGCTGCGCGAACGGCATTCTCAGGGGCAATGAGAAGCAGCAGCTGGATCCCAAGGGTACGGCTACCCGCGCCCAGGCGGCCGCCATCTTCAACCGCCTTGCCAAGCTGTTCGCGGAGCCTGAGGGACCCGTCGTCGGCATCGGGGTCAAGGGCCGCAGCTGAGCGCAGCGAAATAACGACGACAAAACCTCCGGCCCCGGCCGGAGGTTTTGTTTTGGCAGCGGTTCTTTCGTCGGCGTGTTTGCCGCCTTCATGCTCATCTTCCATTGACTTGCAGCCGGATTTGCGCCGTCCTTCGCCGCGGTTGGCACAAATCATTCCCGCCGTTCCCTGTCCGGTTTCAACGGAAGCTGAGTATCAGTCGAAGCGGATATCCCCCGTGTTCGTTTCGATGCTGCACTCCCCGCCGGTGCGGGAAGAGGGGACACTGACGCTGCCCGTATTCGCCTTCGCGGTGTAGATCTTGTCCGAGAGCAGATGGCCCGAGACGTCCCCCGTATTGGTGCTCAGCCGGAGGGAGGCGGCGTCGCAGTCCGCCAGCAGAAGATGACCGGTGCCGCTGCGAAGGGAGATCTCTCCGCGGGCGACGCTGTCCTTCAGCTCGATGTCCCCGGTGCCGGCTTTTGCGTTCAGGCTGCCGCAGGTAACGTTCTCCAGATGAATGTCCCCGGTGGTGACCTGCAGGACGAGGCCTTCCGCCGCCGTCATATCGCGGAGGGAGACGCCTCCGGACGAGGCGGTGACCTCTGCAGAACCGACCGTGGCCGCCAGGAGCCGGATGCTGCCGGTGCTGCGCTTCACGGTGAGGGCGCCGATGGACGCTCCGTCGACGGTCACGTCCCCGGTGCTGCCTTCCACGGAAAAGCTGTCGAATCGCAGGGAGCCCTGCAGCCGGAGATCGCCGGTGCTCAGCTCCGCATAAAAGCGCTCGTAATCCCTTATCGGGAGATAAACCGTGATCTCCGGGCTTTCGGCAGAGAAGCGAAAGAGCTGATATTTGTCGGTATTTGTCTCTTCGACGGAGAGCACGCCCTTTTCCGCGGCTACCCGGAAGGGCCGCCCGTCTTCCTCCCGGCAGACGACCCGGCAGGTCCCGTCCTCCGAGGGAAGCAGCTTCACGTCACAGGACCCGCCCCGGATGCTGACTGCGTCGAAGGGCTCCTCCGGCGCGTATTCCCGGGTGCTGAAGCTGACGGTCTCCAGCGGCCGGAAGGAAGCGCCCATGCCGAAGAATCCGGCCGCGGCCAGGATCACGCCCAGGAGCAGCATCCCGGCGGCAACAATCATTGCCCTTTTAGTCGATGCTTTCATTCTTATCCGCCTTTCTCACGAAAATCGATTTGATGCCCAGCAGGAGATTCCTGCCCGCGGCGACGGCCCCCGCGGCCGAGGCCCTGCAGACAAAGAAGAAGAGGATCGCCAGGCCGATCAGCACCAGGCCGGCGCCGGCGCAGAAGGCCCCCTGGGAGAGCTTCAGAAGGACAAACTGCAGGGCGCCGTAGATCACGGCCGCCAGACCGGCCGCGGCCAGGCTGAGGTCCACCGCAAAAAGGGAGATCACAACGGCCCAGAGCACGATGTATACGGCCAGGACCACCGACGCCGCCGCCAGCAGCAGGGGAAACCACAGAGGAAAGCCCAGGATCAGCAGGGTGAGCTCCCAGCCCCGCAGGCGGCGCTTCGGTTTCACCCGGGCCCGGATCAGCCTGGGCAGGGGCAGCTCCCGGAGGATCTCCGCCGTGATCTCCTCCACGCTGCCCAGGGCGGCGACGGCCTCCTCCTCGCTGAGCCCGTCCTCCATCTTGTCGTCGATCATCTCCCCGTAGTATTCCAGCGAGCTTTCCGCCGCATCCTCGGGGAAACCGGCCATGGCCTCCCGCAGCCGGAGAAGGAATGCTTCCTTATTCATCGGTCCCACCGCCTTTTCGGATAAATTCATAGATCGCCAGGAGCTCCTTCCAGTCCTCCAGGAAGCTCTCGATCCGCTGCCGTCCCGCTTCCGTGATGCTGTAGTATTTTCGCAGCCTGCCGTTGTGCTCCGCGCTGCGCACCGTCAGCAGCCTGCCCTCCTCCAGCCGCCGCAGGATCGGATACAGGGTCGATTCCGAGATCTCCACGTAGGGCTTCATGTCCTTGATCATCCGGTAACCGTAGGAGTCCGCGTTTTTGATGGAAGCCAGCACGCAGACCTCCAGGAGTCCGCGCTTCAATTGAATGTCCATACGATGCCTCCTTTCGCGTAATACTATACAACGCATAGTATGATGTGTCAAGAGGTATTTTGAAATTTTCTGCGTCATTGCTCAAACGGTTGGAAAAGAAACGGCGCTGCGGTATAATGATAAAAAACCCGGAAAAACCGGGAAGGAGGAGAAGACCTTGGGCGTCGAAAAATATCCCCATCTCTTTGAGCCGATCCGCATCGGCAATACGCTTTTCCGAAACCGAATCTTTGCCGCTCCCAACGGCTGCCAGTATCTGGACGGCGAAGGCGCGCCTACGCAGGAGGGAGTCGCCTTTTATGAGCGAAAGGCCCTGGGAGGCTTCGCGGCGGTGACCGTGGGAGAGTGCATCGTGGATTCCAAAACCGGACAGGCCCACGCCTATCAGGCCCTGCTGGACAAGCCCCGCAATCTGCCCGGCTTCTCCGCCATGGCGACGGCCATATCCCGCCACGGGGCCGTGGCCTCCGTGCAGCTGCAGCACTGCGGCATGTATTCCCACCTGGTCTACGAGCGGGGCGGGCAGCTGCTGGGACCGGTGGACGCAGCCATTCCCGATGTGCACAACACCAACAACGACGGGCACGAGGTCACTCCTTCGCCGGACGGACTGCGGTACGTCCGGGGCATGACGGAGGAGGAGATCGAGCAGCTGATCCGCGCCTTCGGGAAGGCGGCCGCCTTCGTGAAGCAGTGCGGCTACGGCATGGTGATGATCCACGCCGGCCACGGCTGGGGCCTCGCGCAGTTCATGTCCAAAACGGTGAACACCCGGCGCGACCGCTGGGGCGGTCCCGAGCTGGAAAACCGCATGCGCCTCCCCCTGGCGGTGATCGACAGTGTTCGCCGGGCCGTGGGTCCCGGCTTCCCCATCGAGGTGCGTATCAGCGGCGCGGAATGCATCGACACCGGCTATGATATCGACGAGGGCATCGCCATCGCAAAGCTGCTGGACGGAAAGGCGGACATCATCCACGTATCCGCCGGACATCACGAATCCTCCTATGCCGCCACCATCACCCATCCCGGCATGTTCCAGGAGGACGGGTGCAACGTGAAGTACGCTTTCGAGATCAAAAAGCACGTGCGCACGCCGGTAGCCACGGTCGGCGCGCTGACGGACGTGGCCATGCTGGAGGAGATCATCGCCTCCGGCACGGCGGATATCGTGTCCCTGGGCCGCCAGAGCCTGGCCGATCCCGACCTGCCTCTGAAAGCGCGGCTGGGCAGGGAGGCGGATATCGACCGCTGCATGCGCTGCTGCGTCTGCTTCTCCAACAGCACCCGCACCCGCCGCCGGGCCTGCGCCATCAATCCCGTCATCGGCCACGAGCTGGAGGAACGCTATGCCCTCCCGCCCGCGTCCAGAAAGAAGGTACTGGTGGCCGGAGGGGGCATCGCCGGCATGGAAGCTGCCCTGACGGCGGCTCGCCGGGGCCATGAGGTCGTCCTCTGCGAAGCGGGAGATGAGCTGGGAGGCGTGCTGAAGTGCGAGGCGCTGGTACCCTTCAAGAAGTCCCTCGGGGAATACCTGCTCCGGCAGGCCCGCAGGGTCGCCGACGCCGGGGTGGAAGTTCGCCTGGGTACCGAGGTGACGCCGGAGCTGGCCGGGAGCCTGGGGCCGGACGCCATCATAGCCGCGCTGGGGGCCAGATCGGTGAAGCCCGCCATTCCCGGCATCGACGGAGCGGGCGTTTTCGGCGCGGAGTATATGTATACGCACCCGGAAGCCGCCGGACAGCGGGTGCTGATCCTGGGCGGCGGCCTGGTGGGCATCGAGCTGGGTATCTTTCTGGCGGGGCTGGGCCGGGAGATCACGCTCATGGAGATGCTGCCCGACCTGAACGACGGGGGCAACCTGGTGCATATGAACAATCTCCGGGTCCAGATCGAGGAAAAGAAGCTCCGGGTCGCCCTGAACACGAAAGCCCTCGCCATCGGTGAGGGCGGCGTGCGGGCGGAGGGTCCCGGAGGGGAGGTCTTCTTCCCGGCGGACACGGTGGTCTACGCGGTGGGACAGAAGCCCAACAGCACCGCGGCCGCAGCCCTCAGCGCCTGCGCCCCCGAGTTTTACATGGTGGGGGACTGCACGGCGGCGCGGAACATCCTGGCCGCCACCACCGAAGCCTACAACGCGGCAAGAAATATCGGCCGGATCGGCTGATCCCCGCGCGTGGAAACAAGCCTGCATACAGATCCGGGGCAGCGGCGTTTTGACAGCCGCTGCCCCGGATGCATGATTTACGGAGTGTTCAGATCTCGAACCGTGCGCCGCAGGAAAGGGGAAGCAGCCGCGGCCCCAGGATCTCCCGCAGGAGCCGGAAGGGTCCTTCCCCGGTGCAGTGGCCGGTGTAATAAACGGAGGGACAGGCCAGCAGCGCCTCTCCCACGGCGCGCACGAAGGCTTCCGGCTCGTCCGTTCCCAGGCCGGGATTCGTGAGGTGGAAGCCGGAAAAGACGGCGTCCGGCGCCCGGCCTTTGATTTCTTCCGCCCGCCGGAGGATGTTGACGATGCCCCGGTGTGCGCAGCCCGCGATCAGGATGAGCTTGCCCTCCGCCTCCAGCAGCATATTCTGTTCATGGAGGAAGCGGTCGCGCTGCAGCCCGTCGCCCTCCCCCTCGTAAAGCGTGCCGTTGGAGCCTGAGATCAGCGCCGTCCCGGCGACGTCGGAAAACAGCGTCACGCCGCCGTCGGCGGAGACCGTTCCCTCCGTCAGCCGGAAGCGACTGGGATACTTCTCCGGGAGGGAAGGGTCCGCGCCGATGTCCTTCCGCCCGTAGGGGCGCTGCGCCGAGTGTTTCCCGAAGGCCAGCTTGTGGGCATAGACGGGAGCGTGGCCGTTCAGGCGGAGAAAGGCCTCAAGGCCGCCCGCGTGGTCGTTGTGTCCGTGGGAGAGGACGGCGGCATCCACTGCCGCCAGATCGACGTCCAGCTTCCCGGCGTTTTCCTCGAGCAGTTCTCCGTCGGGGCCGAAATCGAAGAGGAGCGAGCGGTCTCCCGTGCGGACGTGCAGGCTCAGGCCGTGGGCGCAGCGCAGCGCGCCCGGGGATGTGTTTTCGACCAATACGGTAACGACCATGCTTCCGCCTCCCCGGTTTTTGAACAAGTATAATACTAATCTTCCATTAAAATACGACAATCCTTGCGGCCTGATTTGCGCCATCCTTCGTTGTCGTCCTTGGCGGGCGACAGCCCACCTGCGTCCTTCGCCTCGGCTGACACAAATCATGCTCGCAATTCTTTGTCTAGTTTCAACGGAAAATTAGTATACCACCCCTGCGGGCGGCCCGCAAGGCAGCCGGAATAAAGAAAAACCCTGCGCCGGGTCCGGAGACCGCAGCGCAGGGGACGAAAGGGCAGCGTACAAGCTCCGACGCTCAATGCCGCCGGAAGAAAGCGGAGAAAAGCTCGGAAAGGCTGCGCCGCCGCGTCGGCGCGCTGATCCGCTGGGCGGCGAAATAGCGGCTCAGCCGCTCCTGGCTGTCCGAGCCCCGGGGATCGTCCGCCTTGCGGTAGCTGCCGTCGGGCAGCATGTCCCAGCCCTTCACGTCGTCCTGCCGGAGAGCCTCCAGCACCTCCAGCACCTGGGTCCGGATCTCCGGGTCGGAAACCTCCACGAAAGCCTCCACCCGGCGCTGGGTGTTGCGGTTCAGCAGATCGCCGGAGCCGATCCACACCCGCTGCGCCTCCCCGCGGCCGAAGGCGTAGATGCGGGAGTGCTCCAGATAGCGGCCCACCACGCTGCGCACCCGGACGTTCTCCGTCGTCCCGGGGATGCCGGGCAGGAGGCAGCAAATGCCCCGGAGGAAGAGCTCCACCGTCACCCCCGCCCGGGAGCATTCGATGAGCTTGTTCATCACGGTGATGTCGTTGAGGGAATTGGCCTTGATGGAAACAAAGCCCTCGCTCCCCTTGGCGATCTCCCCGTCCAGCGCCTCCAGGAGCCGGGGCCGGAAGCCCAGGGGGGAGGTGATGAGGGCCTCGGTCGGCTCGGGTGGGTGTCCCATGGCGAGGGCCTCAAAGACGGCGGCGGCGTCCAGTCCGATCTGCCGGTCGGCGGTGATGAGAGAGAGGTCGCAGTATTGCTCGCTGGTAACCTCGTTGTAATTGCCGGTGCCGATCTGGGTGATGAAGCGCAGGGTATCCCCGCTTTTGCGGGTGATGAGGCAGAGCTTGGAGTGCACCTTGTGCTCCGGGAGACCGTAGATCACGGAGCAGCCGGCCTCCTCCAGCATTTCGCTGTAGTCGATGTTGTTCTTCTCGTCAAAGCGCGCCCGGAGCTCCAGCAGACAGAGCACGTCCTTGCCCTGGTCAGCCGCGTAGGCCAGCGCGGCCGCCAGCTTGCTGCTGGCCGCCAGCCGGTAGAGGGTGATGCGGATGGAAACGACCTCCGGATCGTCCGCCGCCTCGTAGAGCATATCGATAAAGGGGGTCATGCTCTGGTAGGGGAAGCTGAGGAGGATGTCCTTCTTAGCCAGGTAGCGGAAATAATCGCCCTTGCGCAGTTGCACCGTGCGAACGCTGCGCTTTTCCGGGTACCGCAGCGCTTCGCCGCCGGACACCGCGCCGCCGAAGCCCAGCTGGAAGGGGACGGCGGTCTGGTAGATCTGCCGGTCCTGTACCTTCAGGTTCTTTTTCAGCAGCTCCCGGAGATGCCGGTCCGGCTTGCCCCGGAGCTGCAGACGCACGATCTGCATCCGTTTCCGCTTCCGCAGGAGCTTTTCCATGCTGACCCGGAAATCCTCGTCCTCCGCCATGGCGTTGTCCTCGATGAACACGTCGGCGTTCCGCGTGATCCGAAACACGCAGCTGTCCTTCACGTCGAAGCGCTTGAAGAGCAGAGGCGCGAAATGCCGCAGCAGATCGTCCGTCAGCACCACTTTCTGCCGCCCCTCCACCTCATAGATCCGATATGCCGGCAGGCGGGAGAGGGACACGAGGCCCAGCTGATAGCGGTCCCGCTTTTTCAGCAGAACCGCAATATACGATTGGGTGTTGTCCAGGAAGGGGACGGGGTGCTTTCCGTCCACCACCCGGGGCGAGATCAGATAACGGGACTCCGCGAAAAACTTGCGGGTCATGCTCTCGTCCACCTTGGAGATGCGGCGAAAATCCACGAGCTCCACGGAGGCGGCCTTCAGGTCCTGCAGGAGCCGCCGGTAAACGTCCTCCGCCGTCTCCTGCTGCCGTTCCACCTCCCGGGCGATCCACTTCAGCTGGGTCGGCGTCGTCCAGCCGGTCTTTTCGTCCACGTAATCCGGCAGCAGCAGACTGCGGTGGAGAAGGGCCCCCACCCGCACCATGAAAAATTCGTCCAGGTTGCTTTGATAGATGGAGAGGAATTTCAGCCGTTCCAGCAGGGGAACGGAAGGATCCCCTGCTTCCATCAGCACCCGCAGGTTGAACTGCAGCCAGCTCAGCTCCCGGTCCGTGAAGCACGCCCGGCTCCGGGGAGGGAGCGCCGGTTCCTCCGGCACGTTTGGGGACAGCGCGGTCTCCTCCATGGGTCGGTTCAGCGGTCCTTTTCTTCCGCAGCGGCTTCCAGGGCCTCCGCAACGATGCGCAGGACCTTGATCCGGGCATAGAGCTTGTCGTTGGATTCGATGATGTGCCAGGGGGCGAAGTCCGTGGAGGTCTTCTCCAGCATTTCGGAGACCGCTTCCTCATACTGCGGCCATTTCTCCCGATTGCGCCAGTCCTCCTCCGTGATCTTCCACTGCTTCTCCGGTGTGTTCTGCCGCTCGGTGAAGCGCTGCAGCTGGGTCTCCTGGTCGATGTGGATCCAGAATTTCAGGATCACCGCGCCCCAATCGTGCAGCTCCTCCTCAAACTCGTTGATCTCGGTGTAGGCCCGCTGCCAGTCCTCCTCCGTGCAAAAGCCCTCGATCCGCTCCACCATGACCCGGCCATACCAGGTGCGGTCGAAGATGGCCACGTGGCCGGTGCGGGGCAGACGGGTCCAGAAGCGCCAGAGGTAATGCCTGGCCAGCTCGTGAGGCTCCGGGGAGGAGATGGGGTAGGTGTCGAAGCCCCGGGGATCCAAAGGATAGGCCAGCCTGCGGATGTTGCCGCCCTTGCCCGCGGCGTCCCAGCCCTCGTAGCAGATCACCACGGGGATGCGCTTGCGGTAGATGACGTTGTGCAGCTCGGCGATGCGCTTCTGCAGAACCTTCAGCTCGCTGCGGTATTCCGCTTCCCCGATCTTCGCGTTCAGGTCCGCGTCCGCCAGCAGGGGCGTTTCCGTCATGGGGAAGGCTTCCTCAAAGGGCAGACCGTGGACCCTCCCCGCCGCCAGCCCGGCGGAGACGGTTTCCGTCACCAGCCGGAAGGCCTCGTATTCCCGCAGGTTTTTCTTGCTGCCGTCCAGCACATGCCAGGGGGTGACGTCACCGGTTTTGGCCATGAAATCGTCGTAGGCGTCCCGGAAGTCGGCGTAATGATCGTTCTGATACAGGTCGTAATCCGAAACCCGCCACCGGGTGTCGGATGCTCCGCAGAGCTCCTTCTGGCGCTTCTTCTGTTCGTCTTTGGAAATGTGGATAAACAGCTTCAGCACCAGGTAGCCGTTGTCCCGGAGCTGCCGCTCGAAGCGGTTGACGGAGCGGATGCGCTGCCGGTAGGCTTCCTTGCCAAGCTTTCCGCGGAGGCGCTCGCGGACGGTGGCCTCCATCCAGCCCCCGTCCATGAACAGGAGCTTCCCATTCTCCGGAAGGGCGGAGAAGAAGGGGTAGAGGAAGGGGTAACGGTCGGCTTCTTTTCTGTCGCTGTCGACGGAAAACACGCTGAAGAAACGGGGGTCGACGTCGCTGATGAGGGTGTTGATCAGGCTGCCCTTCCCGGCGGCGGCCCAGCCCTCCACCAGCACCACCACGGGGAGACCGGCTTCCCGGAGGGCGGGCTGCAGGGCGATGAGCTCCTTCTGCAGCCGCTTTGCCTCCGCCTTCCTGCTTTCCTTATCCAGGCCGTCGTCGGCCCGGGTAAAGTCCTTGAGCATTTGAAACAACTCCTTATATCCTTCGGCCGGAGGCCGACGTAATTCCGAATCGTCCGGTCCCGTCCGTACCCCCGGTACGGGCGGGAGGGGAGAAGGCCCTTGCGGGCCGCCTGCGAATGATCCCTATAATATCCCACTTAAAAAGTATCACCGCGAGCCGCCTTTGTCAATGCGCCTGATTAAAGAGAATCTATACGGCGCCTATACTGGGCGTGTCTTGGTGCCGGCGAACGGCCGGCAGAGAGTCTTCGCCGCCTGCGGCGCCTTGGATTCGAAGGGCAGATCCCGTGCGGTCCCGGAAAAACCCCGCGTTTTTTTCTTATCCCGTTGAATACACCGGAGAAAACTGCTATGATTCATTTATATTCCACAAATCTTATGGGTTAAATCCCCGATGAGTGAGACAATTTGACGTATCGCTTCGGAAAGGAGGGCGGCTGCCGGTGAACAGAAACTCCGTTAGGCGGATCCTGTTTGTTCTCGTCTTTCTCGCGGTCGCCTTTGCCCTCGTATATTTCGCCTTCAGGGAGACCGTTCCCGATCTGCTGCCCCTGCTGAAGCACGGAGACGTGGACGAGATCCAGGCGTATCTCCGCAGCAGCGGCACGTGGAAGGGCGTGCTGTGCACGGCGCTGCTGCAGATGCTGCAGGTCTTTTCCCTTGTCATCAGCGGCGTGCCGATCCAGGTCGCCGCGGGCGTGGTATACGGTTCGTTTTACGCGATGCTCATCTGTCTGCTCGCCTCCTCCGTCGCGCAGATGCTGGCTTTCCTGCTGTGGACGCGAATGGGAAAGCGCATGGCGCAGTGGTTTCCCGTGGAGGGAAAACAGCTGCGCGTGATCCAGCGGCTGCAAGATTCGGGGACGCCGCCCCGCTATACCGTCTTTCTCGCGGGTATGATCCCGGTCCTGCCCAACGGGCTCATCCCCCTGCTGGCGACGAAAATGGAGATCACGGTCTGGGATTTTGCTCTCTGGGTCGGCCTGGGAAGTCTGCCGAACATCTTTCTCTGCTGCGCCATCGGCAACCGGCTGATCCGGGGCGACTGGCTTCTGAGCATCGTCTATTTCGTGGTCATGCTGAGCATCGTGATCGTCATGTGGAAATTCCAGGACCGGGTCCTGGGACTGTACCGGCGGATCGTGAGGCCGAAGAATAAAGACGAAGACGGCGGCTGAAAGCGGTGATCCGCCCGGTCCCGACGGCTGTGAAAGCCTGACGAGCTGTGCAGGACTCCCGGAGAAAATGCGGCAACGCGGGGAACTATCCGTATTATGGGACAGTTCCCCGCGATATCATAAGGACGGGCGAAGCGGAGACGTGTTCATGCGGAAGCGCGTGCTTGGGGATGATCGTCGGATGCCGCGGCTCCGGCCATGAACAGGCGGCGGGACCGGCTTCCGCAGACGGAGGGAGAGCGACATGGACCTGTTTGAAGTATATCGCGAGCGACAGATCAGGATCACGCCGGAGGCGCAGGTCACCGTCAAATACATCACCGCCGGCGCTGTTTCGGACCTCCTTTCCCTGGCTGAAGGGGACCTGCTGCTGGTCAAGAAGCATATCACGCGAGAGGATTGCCGGATGCTGGCTGCGTATGCCTGGACGTGTACGGTGTTTGCCGCCCCGCCGCAGACCCTGGACGAGTTTGACGCCCGGGAGAAGCTCGGGGAGACGGCGGAGCTGCATCAGCTGGAAACCGTCGGGCTGAACTATCTGCATTTCGGAAAAACGCTGCTCGTATTCGGGGAGCTTGCGGGAACGGAGGCAGCCTCCCCCGTCCCGAACGCGGTGTGTATATCGCCGGTGCGCCGGGAGGAGATCGAAACGCAGCTTGCCGTCAATCTGGAGGCGATCCGGGCCGTTCTGCCCGCGCGCGATGAGGCGCCTGGGGAAGAAGCGCCAAAGGAGGGCGACCTGCTCCGGGAGAAATCCACCGCCCCCGCGCCGCCCTCCGGGTATGAACTGATCTGCGCGGCATTGAAGGAAAAGCTGGACAAGGATTACGCCGTGGTGAGAACAGAGTTCACCGGGACTTCGATCGAATCCAAATCGATCAGCCTGTCTGAATTCTATAAGAAGCACGGGATCGCCCGGGGAAGGCTTACGGGCAGCTGGAAGCTCTTCGATAAAGCCAGGATCGGCGACGCCTTCGACGTCGGCGCAGCCAAAAGAGCCGTCGACGCAGTATACAGGCGACTGTCCGTCACTGTGCCGGGATACGGCAGGCTCGTCCGCGCCGATAGAATGGCGGAGTTCCGGGAGGGCATGAAAAAGACCGAGAAAGATTACAAAAATTACCTCAGCGGAAAAGACTGCGTCAGCATCGGGAGCGTGAAGGTCTGGACAGCCTTCTCGCCGTGGCAGATCATCGACGAGAGCTTACGCGCCCTGCTGGACTACCTGATCGAAATCTGCCCCGTCAGAGGCCTGGATACGGAAGCCTACATTCAGGACGTCAAGGACTTCGTTTCCGATGAGAAGCGCAAGCTTTACTGGAGTCCGGAAAAGGTCAAACTGAAAATATCGGAAACCGACTATAAAGAGAACCAGTGGCGCGACAGAGCCTTTGTGAACAGCCTTTTCCGCGTTGCGGAAAAGAATCCTGCGTTCTTTTCGGAGGACTTCAGGGAGCTTTTGGCTCGCTTCATAAGCACGCCCGAGCCGGAAAATGACGGTTCGGCAGGAGGACTCGGTCCGACGCGGAGAGACGATCCCCCGGGCGATTGAACCGCCGGTTGCTTGCCTGGAAAACGGCTGCGGAGGTATGAAATATGATAGGCGCGATCATCGGAGATATCGTCGGTTCCGTCTATGAATTCGACGGGATCAAGACGAAGGAGTTTCCCCTCTTCGGGGACCGGAAGGGAAAAAGCTGCCGCTTTACGGACGATTCGGCCATGACCCTGGCCGTCGCGGGCGCTCTCATCGACTCTGGCGGCGAGGCAGGGAGCCTCCCGTACTGCGCCGTTAAGTGGATGCAGACGGTGGGAAGGAAATACCGGAACTGCGGCTACGGCGGGACCTTCATCCGCTGGCTGGCCGCGGCCGATCCGCGGCCCTACAACAGCTTCGGCAACGGTGCCGCCATGCGGGTGAGCCCCGCAGCCTGGGCGGCTGAGAGCCTGGAGGAGGCCCTGCGCTTCTCAGACGCGGTCACCGCCGTCACCCACAGCCATCCGGAGGGCCTGAAGGGCGCCCGGGCGGTGACCGCCTGCGTCTTTCTGGCCAGGATGGGAGAAAGCAGGGAAGCCATACGGGAGCACGTGCGGAAGCATTACTATCCGCTGACGAAGACCCTGGCGGAGATGCGGCCCGGCTACAGCTTCGACGTGACGTGCCAGGGATCGGTCCCCCAGGCGATCCAGGCTTTCCTGGAGGCGGAGAGCTTCGAGGACGCCGTTCGGAACGCGGTCTCCCTGGGCGGGGACAGCGATACCCAGGCCGCCGTCGCCGGAAGCATCGCCGGGCCGTATTTCGGCATTCCCGCGGACCTGCGGAGGAAGGCCCTGACCTGTCTGCCGGAGGACCTGACGGAGATCCTCCTGACCTTTGAAGGCCTGTACGGAGCAAACAGGGAACCCGAAGAAGGCGCGTGAGGGATGACAGCGGTCCCCGCAGGAGCAGCCCGGAGAATGAACAGACACAGCGACCGGAAAAGGAGGTGATACCGTGGCTTACAGCGAACTCATCAAGAGCTTTGAGAAGATCCGCGGGTATATGCGGGATTTCTACGTCTACGGCTTCAAGAGCCGGGAGCAGTTCGACCGTAAGAGCGCCCGCAGCTACGACAACGAGCGCCGCCGCATGGAGAGCTGGCTGGGGGACTACATGGAGTTCCGCCGGGACGGCAGCGGCAAAACGGTGTTCCTGAACGTGGACAGCCGCAGCGTTCCCCACAACCCGCTTTACAAGGCCTTCAAGGCCAAGAGCTTCACCGCCAACGACATCACCCTCCACTTTTACATACTCGATCTGCTGGCAGACGGGGAGACGCTGACCGTGCGGCAGATCGCGGACCGGCTGGCGGAAGAATACTATGCCGCCTTCGAGGGCTGCGAGGCGCCGGACGAATCCACCGTGCGGAAGAAGCTGAAGGAATACGAGCAGCTCGGCCTGCTGGAGCGGGTGAAGCAGGGACGCGAGGTCGCCTTCCGCCGGAGCGCGGACCGTGTGGACGCGGCAGCCTGGCGGGACGCGGCGGACTTCTTTTCGGAGACCGCGCCCCTGGGAGTCGTCGGCGCCTGCCTGCCCGACCGCTTTTCCGAAGGCATGGACCCCTTCAGCTACAAGCACCACTATTTGCTCCACACGCTGGACAGCGAGGTCGTGTACGAGCTTCTCGGGGCGATCCGGGAGCACCGGAGCACGGAGGTCGTTTCCTTCGTCGCCCGGCGGCGGGAGGAGCGCCGGAACACCGTACTTCCCCTCAGGATCTTCGTCAGCACCCAGACCGGCCGCCAGTATCTTCTGGCATATCACTACCGACTGAGCCGCCCCGTCTTCTTCCGGCTGGACAACGTCCGGAAGGTCGCCGTCGGCGACGCAGACCGGAAATGGGAAAAGCACAGCGGCTTCTGCGACCGGCTGCGGGAGAACCTTTGGGGCGTGTCCCTGGGCTCCGGTTATTCTTTGGATCATGTGGAGATGACCGTGAGGGTCGGCAGAGGGGAGGAGTATATCCTGAACCGGCTGGAGCGGGAGAAGCGCTGCGGCCGGGTGAGCGCCGGGGAACGGGGGCAGTATGTGTTCACCGCCGACGTGTTCGACGCCATGGAGCTGCTGCCCTGGATCCGCACCTTCATCGGGAGGATCACGGAGCTCAAATGCAGCGACGAAGCGGTGGTCCGCCGGTTCCGCGAGGATCTGGAAGCCATGCGGGCGATGTACGGAGGTGACGGCGATGCTGTTCAGTGAGGTCTACGGGACTTATTTCCGGGCGGTGTCCGCGGTGCTGGACGCCGCCCTGGCCGGGGCCCTGAGCGGAAAGGACCTGCGGGAGATCGTGCGGAGGACCGCCTTCGGGGAAAGCGTGCTCACCATTCCCGCCGCGCTGACCGACGGGACCTGGCCGCTCCTGTCCGCGGACCTGACGACGCCTCTCCGGCATTCCCCCTCCGTGCCGCTGACCGCCCTGCAGAAGCGCTGGCTGAAGTCCCTGCTGTCGGACCCCCGCATCCGCCTGTTCGATCCGCCCGCCGAAGGCCTGGAGGACGCGGAGCCCCTCTGGGAGCCGGATACCTTTGTGTTTTTCGACCGGTACGCCGACGGCGACCCCTGGGAGGATCCGGGGTATATCGCGGTGTTCCGCACGATCCTGCAGGCCATAAAGGAGAAGCGCAGGCTCCGGGTGCGCTACAAAAGCGGCAGGGGGAAGCGCCGCTGCTATGTCTGTGTGCCTTATTCCCTGGAGTACTCGGCCAAGGACGACAAGCTCCGCCTGCTGACCACCTACGGCGGCAAGATGCTGACGGTCAATCTGGCCCGAATCCGCTCCGTGGACCTGCTGGAGACCTATACGCCCTTTGAGTATCGGCCGGTGAATTACCGGGAGCAGACTCTGACGATGATCCTGACGGACGATCGCAACGCGCTGGAGCGCGTCCTGCTGCATTTCTCCGATCTGGAGAAGGAGACGGAGAAGCTGGACGACAGGCATTACCGCATCACCCTGTGGTATGAGCGGGGGGACGAGACGGAGATCCTCATCCGCATCCTCTCCTTCGGCCCGGTGCTGCAGGTCCTGGGCCCGGACGCCCTGCTCGGCCAGCTCAGGGAGCGCATCGAAAGGCAATTTGCCCTGAAAAGCTGAAAAACGAAGGAAAAACTGCGGACCTTCCGCCCGGTTCGGAGGGTTCGCAACTTTTTTTCCATGATTTTCGGGAGCAAAGCTGGTATTTTAATCCCGCAAGCGGAAAGAGATACCCGGGCGCCAGGCCCGGCAGCCGACGCAGTCCGGTTATCCCGATCCGGATCAAGCGCGAACAGCAAAACAAAAGGCTCGATGGGGTGCAGAATCAAGGCGCTCAGGAAGAGTTCGGCCTGAAGACCGCGAAGAAGAAAAGGTCGGACAGCAAAACAGGATATGACTCAAAATCATAACGAAAAACCGTGCTATGAAGACGCATACAGCGAACACGTGGAATTCCGTGTCGGGTAAGTTCTGACTCACAAAAAGCGTCTTGGAAGAAAGACACAGCCAGCAATACGGGAATGCATTGGCTCTGGGGAGAGCACCCGGCTCGTCACCGGGGGACCGCGGGTTCGAATCCCGCATGCAGCCTAAACCTGTGTCTTGTTTCGAGCAAGACCGGCGAAGACCGGTTTGTATCCCGGACCACTGTGATGGGGAGAGGACGATCAGTAACTGACGGCGCACGCCGAATACGTCCCGGCTTCCCGGCAGGAAAAGCCGGAAGAAACGGGAGCTGAAGAACGTCGTTTCCGGGAACCGTCGCGGGAAAAGCGCAGGACAGCAATGCTTCCAACAAATGATCTGCAAGAAAAGACTACCATCATTTTGCGCTTTGGGTCCCCGTTTTCCATACGGCACGAGGTGCCGTATAAGGTGCGTACAGCAACGTTCAGGATCTTGATCTGCCGCCCGAGCCATCCTTTTTGGGACGAGCTCCGGCCCGACGGCAAGGGCCGATCGCACCTTGTGTTGATTGAAAGGCGCTGACTGCAAACTCGGAACAATACGCTGGCAGCCCGCGAAAGGTATCTGATACGAATCTTCCGTTGAAACCAGACAAGGAATTGCGAGCATGATTTGTGTCAGCCGAGGCGAAGGACGCAGGCGGGCTGGCGCCCGCCAAGGGCGACAACGAAGGTTGGCGCAAATCAGACCGCAAGGACTGTCGTATTTTAATGGAAGATTAGTATAAGGCATCAGTCAGCCAACCGTACCTTGAACCCGGGCTCGCCGCAAAGGTTCCCGAAGCGGCCGATGCGGTCAAGCGACGCGTTCAAGCGCCTTGCGGAAGCGGGCGGTACGTTCAGCGATAAGGCCCGGAGGCCGGGCTTTGAACCTTATCCGCTGGCGTTCCGCCCGCATCCGGTGAACTGAAATGAACGTAAAGGAGGGCTTTCCCATGCTGGAATACCTGAAGAACGAAGCGAACAAGACTTATACCGAAAACGGAGCGGTCACCAACCGCAGCACGGGAAAGGACTGCCTGGACCTGTTTGCCGCCGTCGGCGCGCTGCGCCATGCGTCCGATGAAGAGATCGGGGAGCGCTTCCTGCGCGCCTATACGGAGGACCCGGACCTCGCCATGAAGATCCTCTTTTTCGCCCGGGACGTGCGCGGCGGGCTGGGGGAGCGGCGCGCCTTCCGCTGCATTCTCCGCTGGCTGGCCGGGAACGAGCCCAAAAGTCTGCTGCGGAACCTCGGTCACGTGGCGGAATTCGGCCGCTGGGACGACCTCCTGGTGTTGCTGGACACCTCCTGCGGCAAAGAGACCGCGGCCCTCCTGAAAGAGCGGTTCGAAGCGGACCTGGCCGCGCTGGACAGGGGTGGGGAAGTGTCCCTGCTGGGCAAGTGGCTGCCCTCCGTGAACGCCTCCAACGCAGACGCCGTGCGCCTGGCGAAGAAGCTCGCCAGGGCCTTCGGCCTGACGGACCGGGATTACCGGAAGGCCCTCGTACGCCTGCGCGCTCACATCCGTATCCTGGAGAACAACCTCCGGGAGCGGGACTACACCTTCGATTATTCGAAGCAGCCCTCCAAGGCCATGTTCAAGTACCGCCGCGCCTTCCTCCGCAACGATCGGGAGCGCTACAGCGCGTTCCTGAAAAAGGTCGGCATGGGCGAAGCGAAGCTGCACACCGGGACGCTGCTGCCCTACGAGCTGGTCGACCCCTATCTCAACGGTTACGGAGATTCTTCCCTGAGAGACCTCAGCGACGAGGAGAAGCAGGTCCTGAACACCACCTGGAACGTGCTCGCGGATTACGCAACCGATGAGAATTCCCTCGCGATCGTGGACACCTCCGGCTCCATGTACTTCGTGAGAAGCCCGAAGCCTGCTTCCGTCGCCCTTTCCCTCGGCCTGTATTTCGCGGAGCGGGCGAAGGGACCTTTCCGCAATCATTTCATCGAGTTCTCCGCCCATCCGGAGCTGATTGAAATCAAGGGCGAGACCTTTGCCGACCGGCTTCGGTACATCGCCTCCTTCAACGAGGTCGCGAACACGAACCTGGAGGCGGTGTTCCGGCTGATCCTGGACGCGGCCGTAAAGAACGGCGTGCCCCAGTCGGACCTGCCGGAGAAGCTCTATATCATCTCCGATATGGAGTTCGACAGCTGCGTTTCCAATGCCTCGCTCACAAACTTTGAAAACGCGAAGCGGGAGTTCGAGGCCGCCGGTTACTGGCTTCCCCAGCTCGTCTTCTGGAACGTGGCCAGCCGCAGCCGCCGGCAGCCCGTGACGCAGAACGAGCAGGGCGTGGCGCTGGTTTCCGGCTGCAGTCCCCGGATTTTCTCCATGGTCATGGACGGGATGCTCAGCCCCTGGGACTTCATGCTGAGCATCCTGAATACGGAACGGTACGCGCCGATCGCGGCATGACCGCGGGCGCGCGGAACCGGTCCTTGAACGAAGTCGTCATCACATAGCTTCCGCGTAAGCGGCGGAAGGGATCGGAGGAGTCCGCCATGCTTTTGACCGTTACTTATTCCGGACATAAAACGCAGGATCTGGGATATCTGCTGCATAAGAACCCTTACAGGGCGCAGAGCTTCGATTTGAACTTCGGGAAAGCCTACGTGTTTTACCCCGAGGTCACGGACGAGCGGACCACCGCTGCGCTGCTGCTGGATATCAACCCTATCGATCTTGCCCGGGGCAAGCTGGGAACGAGCGACGGCGGGCTCTTCGACTATGTGAACGACCGCCCCTACGTGGCGTCCTCCTTCATGAGCACCGCGATCTCCAGGGTATTCGGCTCGGCGATGAACGGGAAATGCGAGGAAAGACCGGCGCTGGCGGACTCGCCGCTGGACCTGACTGCGTGCGTCCATATGCTGCCATGCCGGGGCGCGGAGGAGCTTCCCAAAGAGCTCTTCGAGCCGCTTGGTTATGCGGTTGAGACCGTATCCTCCGTTCTGGACGAGAAGTTCCCCGAATGGGGGAACAGCTCCTACGTCGACCTGACCCTTCGGGGGAACGTAAAGCTCTCGGCTCTCCTCAACCACCTCTACGTCCTCATCCCCGTTTTCGATAAGCAGAGGCATTACTTCGTCAGCGCGGATGAGATCGATAAGCTGCTGAAGCACGGCGAGGGCTGGCTTTCCGGCCACCCCGCGCGGAACCGGATCGTCAGCCGGTATTTCAGCATGCGCAGAAGCTTTGCCCACCGTGCGATCGACCGGCTGATCGAGAGCGAGCCCGTGGATGCCGGGGATCTGAACGGCGACGGGGAAGAGGCCGAAGCGGAGCCGCCGGTCCCGGACGAGGTGCGGGAAAAGCGGGTCTCCCTGAACGCCCGGCGGCTGGAGGCGGTGAAGAACGCGGTCGTCGAAAGCGGCGCTTCTTCCGTGATCGACCTCGGCTGCGGGGAGTGCAGGCTCACCGCCATGCTCCTGGAAGAAAAGCAGATCAGGCGGGTCGTCGCGGCCGACGTGTCGATGAGCGTCCTTGAAAAGGCGAAGCGCAATGTGCGCTATGACAGGCTGCCGCCGTACAAAAAGAGCAAGCTGACGCTGATGCAGGCGTCGCTGACCTATAAGGATCAGCGGTTCTCCGGCTTCGACGCGGCCTGCGTCGTGGAGGTCGTCGAGCATATCGACCGCCAGAGGCTCCCGGCCTTCGAGCGCGTGCTGTTTGAGTTCGCTGCGCCCGTTACGGTGATCCTCACGACGCCGAACCGGGAATACAACGCGCACTACGAGTGGCTGCCCGAGCGGCAGCTCCGGCACGGCGACCACCGTTTTGAATGGAGCCGGGCGGAATTCGAGGCCTGGACGAAGCATATTTGCGAGACCTTCGGCTACACGGCGGAGATCAGCGGGATCGGCGACGTCGACGAGCAGTACGGCGCGCCGACGCAGATGGGGGTGTTCAGAAAATGCGTATAGAGATCCCTGAATTTGCGCTGGTTGCGCTGATCGGCGCTACCTCCAGCGGAAAGACCACCTTTGCCCGGAAGCACTTTCGGCCCACGGAGATCCTCTCCTCGGACTTCTTCCGGGGCATGATCTCCGACGACGAGAACGATCAGTCCGTCTCCCGGGCGGCCTTCGAGCTGCTGTACTGCGCCGCGAACAAGCGCCTGGAGCTGATGCGGACGACGGTGATCGACGCGACGAACGTCCAGGCCGCCGCGAGAAAGCAGGTGGTCGAGCTCGCCCGGGAACAGAACGTGCACAGCGTCGCCATCGTCCTGAACCTGCCGGAAAAGGAACTGCTGGCCAGGAACGCGGCGCGGCCGGAGCGGGGTTACCCGGAGCACGTGATACGGAAGCACGTTTCCGATCTCCGCCGGAGCCTCAAGAACCTGAAAAGGGAAGGCTTCCGCTTCGTCTACGTCCTCAATTCCCTGCAGGAGATCGACGAGGCCGAGATCGTGCGGACGAAGCTGTGGAACGACCGGAGGGAGGAGCACGGCCCCTTTGATCTCATCGGCGACGTTCACGGCTGCCACGACGAGCTGATCCTCCTGCTGGGGAGGCTGGGCTACGCGCCGGATCCCGAGGCGGGCATGCGCCACCCGGAGGGGAGAAAGGCGGTCTTCCTGGGCGACCTCTGCGACCGGGGGCCGAAGAACGCGGCGGTGCTCCGCCTGGTCATGAAGATGGTCCGGTCCGGCAGCGCCCTGGCGGTCCCGGGCAACCACGACGTCAAGCTGGTAAGGTACCTGAACGGAAAGAACGCCCAGCTCACCCACGGCCTGGACCGGACCGTGAACGAGCTGGAGAAGGAGGACGAAGACTTCCGCAGGGAGGTGAGGGATTTCCTCGACGGCCTCGTCAGCCATTACGTGCTGGACGGCGGAAAGCTGGTCGCGGCCCACGCTGGCCTGAAGGAGGAATACATCGGCCGGGGCTCCGCGCGGGTGCGGGAATTCTGCCTCTACGGGGAAGTCACCGGGGAGATCGACGAATACGGCCTCCCGGTCCGGCTCAACTGGGCCTCCGATTACCGCGGAAAGGCGACGGTCGTCTACGGACACGTCCCCCGGCTGGAGGTGCAGGCGGTCAACGGGACCTACGGCATCGACACCGGCTGCGTGTTCGGCGGAAAGCTGACCGCCTACCGATATCCCGAGCGGGAGCTCGTGGACGTGGACGCCCTCGCGCAGTACTACGCTCCCGCGAAGCCGCTGTCGCCTGAACAGGACCCGGCGGACGATATGCTCACCGTGGGCGACGTGCAGGGCAGACTTTATCTGACGACCCGGCTGATGCCCTCGATCACCGTGCAGGAGAACAATGCGGCCGCGGCCCTGGAGATCATGTCCCGCTTCGCGGCGGACCCGCATTGGCTCATTTACCTGCCGCCCACCATGTCCCCCTGCGAGACCAGCCCCGTCGAAAACTGCCTGGAGCACCCGCTGGAGGCCTTCGCCTATTACCGGGACCGCGGCGTCCGAAACGTGGTCTGCGAGAAAAAGCACATGGGCTCCCGGGCCGTCGTCGTGCTCTGCCATACGCCGGAGGCCGCGCGGAAGCGCTTCGGCGTCGCCGACGGCAGCAGGGGCATTGTTTACACCCGCACCGGCAGGCGCTTTTTCGACGACGCCGGGATCGAGGGCGAAGTGCTCTCCCGCCTGGATGCCCTCCTCACGGAAAACCGCTTCTGGGAGGATTTCGGGACGGATTGGGTGTGCCTGGACGCGGAGCTGATGCCCTGGTCCGAGAAGGCGCAGACCCTGCTTTCCCGGCAGTACGCCCCGGTGGGGCGGGCCGGGAGAGACGGCCTCGCCGCCGCGGTCGCCGCGCTTGAAGAAACCTGCAGACGCCCCAACCGCCCCTTCGAGGTGGATCCCCTGACCTCCGGACAGAATGCGGACCCGGCCGAATTGCTGCAGCGCTTTCGGGAAAAGCGCGACGCGGTCGAACGGTACGTCGCCGCCTACCGGGAATACTGCTGGAAGGTGGATTCCGTCGGCGATCTCCGCCTCGCGCCCTTCCATCTCCTCGCATGCGAGGGCCGTGTGTTCTCCGGCGAAAAGCACGTCTGGCACATGGAGAAGCTCCGGCAGTACTGCACCGGCACCGACCCGGTCTTCATCGCGACGGATTATCTCTGCGTGGATACCGCCGATGAAGGCAGCGTCCGCGCCGGGGTCGACTGGTGGCAGAAGCTCACCGGCTCCGGCGCCGAGGGCATGGTGGTCAAGCCGGAGACCTTCGTCGCGAGGCGGCAGACCGAAGTGCTCCAGCCCGCCGTCAAATGCCGCGGTCCCGAGTACCTCAGGATCATTTACGGCCCCGAATACCTCCTGCCCGAACACCTGACCCGCCTGAAAAAGCGCTCGCTGAGCAGAAAGCGTTCCCTTGCCATCCGGGAGTTCTCCCTGGGCCTGGAGGCGCTGGAGCGCTTCGTGAACAGGGAACCGCACTACCGCGTGCACGAATGCGTGTTCGGCGTTCTCGCCTTCGAAAGCGAACCCGTCGACCCCAGACTCTGAAGCGCAGCGGTCAGGTCCGGCAGGAATATGCCCCGTGCGCCAATGTCGGCTGCACGGGGCATTGATTACACTGCAGTAATCTGATAATATAAACCAAATTGTTATTCACGCATATGAAACCGACTGTTGCTGTAAGCAGGCGAGATCTGCGCTTCGCTGTCATTTCGCGGCATGTGTGAGCGCCGCAGACCGGTGGTGATTCAAGTGTCGGAGCTGGGAACCTTTTGGGCGAAAACCGATCCCTTCCAATCGGTCCTGACCCATGCGTATGTGAGTGGAACGCTCGCGCAATGTCTGCTGGATGAGTACCTTTCTGCGGGAGATCGTCAGCAGTTGGCTGTCGGCCTCGG